>Ga0066376_10000144_pt1 | contig 59627 bp, 59 predicted proteins | sample Knorr_S15_td_Bot_FD_77009 | JGI IMG/M metagenome (GOLD analysis project Ga0066376, IMG submission 77009) | Marine microbial communities from Southern Atlantic Ocean transect - Knorr_S15_td_Bottom_ad_5009_LV_A | ecosystem: Environmental > Aquatic > Marine > Oceanic | place: Southern Atlantic...
CTCCCGAAGCGCCGTGATGATCTGCTCCGGCGTGTGTCGTCTCCTGCTCATTTGTGACTTCCTCCTGATCTTGCGACCAGCGCCAGATCCTAACATTCGCGCTGGTCTCGTTTCAGGGGGTCACGTCACCGGTCCGCATCGATCGATCGTGTGAGCAGCCTCAAGAAGTACTGATGCCGTGCGAGTAGAGCCGTGAGGACGCCCAAGGCGATCAGTAGCAGCTTTTCGCGATGAATCAGTATGGTGTCGTCCTGAATTCCGGCGACACTCGACGCGAAGTGGATGGCGGGCAGGGCGACGACGTACGCGACCAAGCTGGTGCGTTCGGGCATCAGCGAGTCCATTCGCTCGTCTCTAATCTCGACGTATTCCTCCGCATCCCTGTCGATCGTCGGCCAGGAGCGGCTCACGACCGCGAGCAGCATGAGCAACGCAGGCAGGTGCCAGAGCGTGTCCAGTGGGGATCCCGAATCGAACGGAGGCACCCATCCCAACAACAAGCCGCCTTGCACCAGGTCCGCGACGAACCACACGAAGAACGTGGCACACAGCCCATCCCGGCGCTCCATGTACATCGGCAGCAGCCGTGGCGATGTTTCTGGCTCCGGAATCTACGCCTGTGCCGGAATTCGGCCCAGGAAATCCGTCCCAAGGAGATTCGATGCGCAGTCAGCGGCTCTTGGCGGTCGGCGCGCTAGCGGTCACCGTCGGTTTGTGGTTCGCCGTGCCGTCCGGCGCCCAGGGCATTCCGCTCGGGCTCACGAGCGCCAGCGGCCAAGGCGTCACACCGGCCTACGAGGGGTGGTACCCCAACGCGGACGGTACCTTCACGATCTCCTTCGGCTACTTCAACCGGAATACCGACCAGGTCCTCGAGATCCCTCTCGGTGAGAACAACGCCATTGAGCCCGCCGAGTTCGACGGCGTACAACCGACCCGCTTCGAAGCACGACGCCACTGGGGTGTGTTCGGGGTGGTCGTTCCGGCAGACTTTGGACAAACCGCGACGATTACGTGGACGCTCAAGATAGGCAGCCATGAGTACTCCATCCCGGCCGCGTTGAAGACCGACTGGAAGATTGACGCGCTGGAGGGCGAGGGTGCGAACGGCAACACGCCGCCGCGGCTCTATTTCGTCGAGGGGGGCCCAGAGGGGGCCGCGCCGCTCGGTATCGTTGGTCCGACCCTCCGTGGCCGAGTCGGTGAGCCTGTCGCCGTCACCATAGGCGCGAAGGACGACGGCGTGGCGGGCGCTGGCCTCGCGGCCGCGTTCTCCGGCGATCGAGGCCGAGCTCCGCAACAGGTGACGCTGACCTGGTTCAAGCATCAGGGCCCGGGCGATGTCGTGTTCAGCGAAGGCGTGGGGCGCGTAGGGGCCACGGGCGGTATGATCAGCACGACCGCCACCTTCGACGAGCCCGGAGAGTACGTTCTGAGGGTCCGTGCAAACGATTCTTCGGGGGTAGCCACAGCCGGCCATTCCCAATGTTGTTGGACGAACGGATTCGTGAAGGTCACGGTCCGTTAACACTGGAAGGAGCGCCTACATGCCAAAAACGGCGATGTTGTGGAAAGCAGGCACAGGTGTCCTGGCATGTACGATCGCGCTTGCGATCGGAGCCGGAGACATCACGGCCCAAGAGAGCCTAGAGGATGACGTGACCTATGCGCGCGATGTCGCGCCGATCCTGCAGCAGAACTGCCAGGTCTGTCACCAACCCGGCTCGATCGCGCCCATTTCGCTGATGACCTACGACGAGGCCCGCCGGTACGCGCGGCGCCTCCGCTCGAAGGTCGCCGAGCGCTCGATGCCGCCGTGGCATATCGACCGCAGCGTCGGCATCCAGGACTTCAAGAACGACCGTGGTCTCACGGACAAAGAGATCGAGACCATCGTGCAATGGGTCGACAACGGCACGCCGTTCGGAGACGAGGCGGACATGCCGGAGCCGATGGAGTTCCCGGACCCCAACGCGTGGCAGTTCGAGCCTGACTTCGGCACGCCCGACATGGTATTCGAGTCCGAGGCGTACGATCTCGACGCCGTGACGCAGGACAAGTGGTACCGGCCCATCACGGAGACCGGAATCACGGAGCCGCGTTGGGTCAAGGCGATCGAGATCCGGCCGGTCGGCATGGGCAGTCGTAGGATCGTGCACCACGCGCTCGCATTCCTCCTGCAGGATGAGGAGCAGGACGCGCAAAGCGCCGGCATCGCACAGGTCACCGATCGTGGCGCAATGGGTGGCCCCGGCCTCTTCATGGAGTGGGCGGTAGGGAAGCGAGGCGAGATCTTCCCCGAAGGCGCCGGCAAGTTGATGATGCCGGGCGCGAGGATTCTCTGGGAAATGCACCTGCACGCCATCGGTGAGCAGGTGGAAGCCGGGCAGGTCGAACTCGGCGTATGGCTCTATCCGCGAGGTGAGACCCCGCGGAACCGCACCCGCCTGAACATGTTCGACGCGCGCGGCCGTTCGGACCTCGACATTCCTCCCGGCGAGGTCGCGGTGACGCAGGACTTCCACGTGCTCAAGTGGCCCGCCCGCCTCGAGAACTTCCAACCGCACATGCACATGCGCGGCAAGGCCATGTCGATGGAGGCGATCTATCCCGACGGCCGCAAAGAAATCCTCAGCCAGGTCACCAACTTCCAGTGGCAGTGGCACGTCAACTACATCTTCGCCGACGATGCGGCTCCGCTGCTACCGGCAGGGACGACGCTGGTGATTACCGCGTGGCACGACAACACTGCGGAGAACAGGAACAACCCCGACCACACCCAGTGGGTCGGCTGGGGCGACAGGACGGTGGACGAGATGGCCCATGCCTGGGTCGACGTCACCTACTTGAGCGAGGATGAGTACGAGAGCGAGGTCGCCAAGCGTTCGGGGACGACCTCGGACGAGCGGAACAACAACCAGTAGGGCTTTGCGTAGCACTCGTCCTTCAGGGACGTGAGAACGGCCGGGGGATCCCAGATCTCGTGGCCGTTTCTAGCGAACCAGCCACAGGAAAAACGCCCATCATGAAATACCGTTGGTCTGCGCGACTCGCGATCGTGCTCATCGTCGCCGGCTGCTCCGGCTCTGCCGACGAAGGCATCGGGGACGGACCCTCCACGGATGGGACGGCCTCGGAGTCGTCCGGGCTCGTACGCACCGCCGATCCGTACGCGCGGGGGTACACGGACGACGACTTCCCCCGCATCCAGGAGCTCGCCCCGAACGTGTACTCGTACGAGCAACTGCGCTCGGCGGGCGAGGAGAAGTTCACGACGGTGAGCCTGTTCGTCGTGTCGACCGCCGGCGTTCTGGTGGCGGACGGCCAAGGCAGTGTCGAAGAAACTCAGCGCATGATCGACCATATCGCCGAGATCACGGATCAGCCGATCACCCATGTGGTGATCTGTTCGGACCACGGCGACCACACCGCCGGCAACTCGGCGTTTCCCAGCGACGCGGAATTCCTGGCGCACCCGACGTCGGCCGCCGCGCTGGCGGCGGGCGCGAACAACCCGAACCGTCGGGACGGCGCGCCCCCCGTGATGATGGCGACTCGGATCGTGGACGAAAAGGCTACGATCGACCTCGGCGGCCGGGACATCGAGGTCCTCTTCATGGGAAGAGCCCATACCGGCGGCGACCTCTCGGTCTACCTGCCTGCCGAGAAGATTCTCTTCATGAGCGAGGCATACCTGCACCGGGTCTTTCCGGCGATGCGCACGGCGTTCCCGAGCGAGTGGGTCGAGATGATCGAGCGAGCACAGGCGATGGATGTGGACATCTACGTGCCCGGGCACGGCTTCGTCGACTCACCGGAGGTATTGGCCGAGGAGCTCGAAACGTACCGGCAGGCCGTCGTGACGGTCATCGAGGAAACGAAGCGCCTGCACAGTGAGGGCTTGAGCCTGGAAGAGGCCCAGGCGAGGGCGGACATGGCCGAGCTGGAGACGTGGTCATTGAGCTCCAGCCAAAAAGCTCGCGCGATCCAGCAAGTGTATGCGGAGCTGAATCAGGAACTACCCGGGGGCGCGGCATGAGCAAGAGTATTTCGAGCGCGTTGATCCACGCGGCGCAACACAGAGCCGGCGACGACCCCATCTTCACGCTCAACGCGAACGCCGCCACCCGAGCCGCGGCCGGCGAGTCCATCCTGAACGCCACCTTGGGTGCGCTGATGGACGACGAGGGCAAGCTCGTAGTCATGTCCAGCGTGTCGGAGGCGCTCTCGCGGGCCTCCCAGGCCCGCGCGGCTGGTTATGCACCGATCGCCGGATCACCCGCGTTTCTGCAGGCGACGATTGCGGACCTCTTCGGCAACGGTCCGCTAGCAGCCCAATCGGTGGCGGCTGCCACTCCCGGTGGAACCGGCGCGATCCACCACGCGGCGGTCAACTTTCTCGAACCGGGACAGCGCGCGCTGACGTCGAGCTACTTCTGGGGGCCCTACGCCGTGATCACTCGGCATGCGGGCCGAGATGTCGATACCCACCGCATGTTCCGAGACGACGGGCATTTCGATCTCGATGCGCTGTCGGCAGGGATCGACCGTCACATCGAGCAGCAAGGACGAGTGCTGCTTCTGCTCAACTTCCCCTGCCACAACCCGACCGGGTACTCACTGGACGAATCCGAGTGGGCCGCTGTGGCGGAGATGGTTCGGGCCGCCGGCGAGCGTGCGCCGGTCGCCACGTTGCTGGACTGCGCCTACATCAGTTTCGAGGATCCGGCGTCGGACCAATGGATGGACGCGACCCGGACGATGCTCGAGACCGGCACCGTGCTGGTCGCCTGGACAGCCTCCAAGTCGTTCACCCAGTACGGGGCGCGCATCGGCGCGGTCGTGGCGCTGCACAGGGACCCCGCCGAACGCGAACGCCTCACCAACGCCCTCGCCTACTCTTGTCGTGCCACCTGGTCGAACTGCAACCACCTCGGCCAACTCGCGATCGCGGACGTGCTCACCGACCCGGAGCTCAACGCACGCGCGAACCAGGAGCGCGCGCAGATGATGGAGATGCTGCGCAGCCGGGTCGTGGCTTTCAACGCCGCGGCTGGGGAAGCCGGCTTGAAGGTCCCGCGCTACGAAGGTGGCTTCTTCGTCGCGGTTTTCACGCCCGACGGTGAGCGCACCGCGGAGGTCATGCGAGACGAGGGCGTCTACGTGGTGCCCATGGAAGGCGCCGTGAGAGTGGCGCTCTGTTCGACGCCCGAGGCAGCCATTCCTCGGCTCGTAGAAGCGCTGCGCATGGGCTTGGAGGCTGCGGAGGGCTGAGCGCCGCCGCCTATTCTACGAACGAGGTGTCGATCCCGCGGGACTAGAGCGACGAAACGATCTGGACCTTGCCGACCCCCAGGTGGAGGTCCGAGCCGCCGGCCTCCACGAGCCGTTTGAACAAGCTGTCCATCGCCTTGAGCGCCTTGGGATTCGGCGCTGGAGCGGCTGCCGCGGCTGGAGCGGCGGCTGGCCCCGTTGGGCAGCAGCCGCTCCAGCAGGCGGGAAAGCATCCAGACTCAGCCGCGCTGAAATCCCGGACTCTCCGGGCTCGATCGACCCGATGACAGATCCGGCGGGAGCAGTATACGAGAAGGTCGCTGGCTCCCCGGCCTTCACCTGCTCGAGGGCTTCAGTAGAAGCGATTTCCCGAATGAGAGCCTTGATCTGATTGCTCGTCAGGGTCCCGTTGGTGAGCGGTTGAGCGTCGCCATCGACAACCAGGGAAATCGGAACTCCAGGCGTGAGCGTCAGCGCGTCGGCGCCACGCTCGATGAAATTGGCGAGATGAGGCACAGGTCACTCTACCGGGGTGTGGGCGCCTGAAGGCATGGCGATTCTTGACGAGCCACCGAACGTACGCATAAAGTGCGCAGAGCGCCCGTCCGAGGGCGCGTGACCGTCAACGCTGCGCCGCGACCCTCCCGATCCTGATAGCGTCGTCGGCTTCCGGGCCACGCATGAGCAGTCCCAGGAAGCCCTCTTCGACGCGCCGCGCAACGTCATCGCTGTTCGCGGTGATGATGTCCGGCACGTCGACTCGCTTGGTGTGCGCCAGCACCTCCTGATTCCCGGCCTCACCGGCCGCCTGGTCGCCGCCGAGGGCCCCAGTAAGGCTGCCGATGCCACAAGCGAGAACGCTGTAGCCCGGCGTGTCGGCGATCGCGCGGACCTCGGCCAGCGCCCCCGGGTCCTCGATCATGATCATCGCGATCGTCGTGCCCGACGGATTCGCGGGCGACCAGACGTCGGCACCGGCATCTACGAAGAAACTCACCGCCAGGGTCGCCTCCGCGGGGGTGCGCACGTGGGGTAGGACGACACCGTCCGCGCCGCGCTCGAGCGCCTCGACGACCCGCGCCCTGGCCACGTCCGCTCCGTCGGTCGAGATCGGCGGGATGCGCACGAGCAGGGTCTTTCTCTCGGCCGTTCCCTCGTGGCCGAGCCCGCCAGAAATCGCGGAAATAGCCTCAGGGTCGTACGAGCCTTCGAGGTTCAGGAATAGGTAGTCGAGCAGGTCGTTCTGGGCGAGTTCGGCACCGCCCTGGGCAGTATAGAGCGCGGGCAGGCGCTCCCCGTCGGGACCGCGTTCGCCCCGGGGGCGCTCGCTGGGCACGAAAATCCCAAAGGCTGCCTGGCCCTCGGCCCACAGTTGGATGGCAATGGATTGAGAGACGCCCTGAGTGCCGTCCTGGGCGCAACCGCCCAGCAGGAACAGCGAGAGCACGACCGGCGCGCAGAGCCGGCGCTTGGGCGGAGTGAGGCCTCTTACGCCCGAATGAATCGTAGTCATGGCCTGTCCTGCTACATGGACCAGGGCGGAACGACCCCGTTCATCCTGGCATACGCGATCGATTGTCCGAGGTGCTCGTTCATGTGCGCGACGAGCTGTAGCAGCACCGACCAATGCTGGACCTGCCGGCCGTACAACCGCGTGGACGCCGTGAGGTCCGAGTCGGACATCGCGTCGAGGCTCTCTCGCACGTGGGTCATCGAGGCGTTCACGATCCCACCCACCCACTCCTTGTCCGCTTCCGTGGGGGTGGCCGACTGGAAGCGCGCCGTCGCGTCCGCTTCCCAGCCCATGTAGGCTCGCCTGTCTACGGGTGACGCGATGCCCATGTTCTGCTCCAGGTACATGTAGTTGTACCGGGCAATGTGCAGGTAGACTCTCGCCACGGACGCGACACCCTCGGCCGGGCTCCAACCGTAGTTCTCGGCCGGCATCGCCTCGGCGAGCATGACCACCTTCCGGGCGGACCCGTCGAAGTGCATCTCGATCTCCGACTTGAACCCGTCGGACATCGACTGCGCCGCCAAGGGTGCCCCTAGTGGCACGCTGAGCGCCCCCGCGAGAGCAAGCCGGGACAACACGGTCGGCGCCAATAAGTTCGGCAAAGGGGTCACGCGGCGCATAATCGGTCTCCGATGGGGTGAGGCACTGAGACTGCCAAAGTAGATGCAGACGGCACTCATGTCAGGTGGCCTGGACTCCTCGGTGCACCCGTTACTCCTCGCGCAGGGCAGTCAACGGGTCGACACTGGCAGCCCGCCGCGCTGGACCGAAGCTCGCCAGCCCCGTTACACCCAGGACGGTGAGAGAAACGACTGCCAGTGTAACCGCGTCTCCCTGAGACACGCCGTACAAGAAGCCCTTGAGCCATCGCCCCACAGCGAGGGCACCGCCGAGGCCGAACAACACGCCGATGGTCCCGAGCACCATGCCCTGACGCACAACGAGAGCCAGCACCCCGGAGCGCCGGGCGCCCACCGCCAGCCGGAGGCGGTCAAACCATCGTCTTGGTTCGTTAGAATGCCCAGCTTCTGGGGCCGCCGAGGGCTCAAGGTCTAACATCGGAAGTGGTACCACACTTGGGGGCACGTCAGGACGCGAGGCTCCCTTCGTAGAGGCGCTGTCTCGCGATCTGAGGTTCGCCCTCCGGTCTGTGCGACGCGGGCCGGCCTTCTCGGCGATCGCGGTGCTGACCATAGCACTGGGCGCGACCACCGCCGTCTACAGCATCGCAGACGCGATTCTCTTCAGGGAGCTGCCCGTCCCGGGGACGGACGAGCTCGTCTCGATCGATGAGCAGCGTAGCGGTCAGATGTCGATGGGCGTCGAAGGCACCCGGCTTCCGTACGAGCGCTATGAGGCGTATGCGGACGCCTCAGAAGACGTCTTTTCCGGACTCGCGGCTCAGCGCTTGGACGTCTTCGCGCTCCGGCTGTTGGACGAGACCTTCGCCGTCGACGGCGTGCGGACTTCCGGCAACTACTTCTCCGTGCTCGGCATCCGCCCAGAGGTGGGCAGCTTTTACTCGAGCGATCGAGCGGACGAGGTCGTGATCAGCCACCGCTTGTGGCGAGAGAGATTCGGGAGCGACCCCGCTACGCCCGGACGGACGATTCGCGTAGACGGACGGGCGCTCACGATCGTGGGTGTCGCCTCCGCCTCCTTCCGAGGCTCGGTAACCGCGATGCAGTCGGACGTCTGGGTCCCATTCAGGGCAACCGCGAAGGGGGCGGGCGCGAGTTTCACCGCCGGCTGGGTCGCCCTGTTCGGGCGCTTGCGCCCGGGAGTCGACCCAGAGGTCGCCGCAGCCGCGGTCGAGACCATCGCACTCACGATTCCGCCCCTCCAAGACTTCACCACGGTGCGCGGTGCGGTCTTGTACCCAATGACCGGCCTGCCGGGCGCGAGCATGGGCATCGTCACCGGCTTCATGGGCATGCTTCTCGGGACGGCGTTGCTCGTGCTGTTCATCGCCAGCGCCAATCTGGCAGGCATGTTGCTCGCTCGCTCGGCGGCCCGCCGACGGGAGTTCGCGGTCCGACTCGCGATCGGGGCAAGCCGAGGTCGTTTGATCCGGCACCTGAGAGCAGGTCCAACCCGAACGGCTTCTTGAGCACACCCACGGCACCCAACCGTTCGGCGTGCGCCAAGAACGTGTCGTTCACCAGCGACCCGACGCGGCCACCCGACATGGCCACCATCTTTATCGGCGGAACACGACGGGTCCGGATCTGAATGAGCAGCTCGATGCCATCCATCTCGGGCATCCAGATGTCGGACATGACCAGATCGACAGACTCATCACAGAGCTCGAGCGCGCTCCGGCCGTTCGGGGCCGTCGTCACGTCGTGGCCTTCCAGACGCAGTGCGATGGCGATAGCCGTCAGGAGCGTGGGATTGTCCTCTGCTACGACGATGGGGGCCATGCTCCCTCCTGACAGGCTGATCCTTGAGCGTAGCCCCCCTCGCGCTCCCTCTATCAAAAGCTAGGCGTCTCGAACCGCACCTTCTATCAGCGGGTCGCCCGTGTCGATGTCGGCTCTGGGATGACGCCCGTTGGGTACCCTGCGCTCTACTCGGTCAGCCCGTGCTCGTACGCGTATCGGATCAACTCCGCCATGCCATCGAGTCGCAGCTTCGTGTAGATGCGGGTCCGATACGTCCCGACGGTTTTAGGACTGAGGTGGATATGCGCGGCCACGGCTGCGGTGCTCATCCCGGACCCGAGCATGCGCAGCACTTCGAATGCACGATCGGAGAGGTCGTTGTGATCCGACCGAGTCAGTGAGTCCACGATCGCCTCGGTCAGCGCAGGCGTCATGTATCGCTTGCCGGATGACACTCTACGGACGGCCTCGATGAGTGTCAGGTGGTCGGCGTCCTTCCGCAGGTAGCCCAGAACGCCCCCCTTGAAAGCGCGGATGGCGTAGTCCGCCTCGGGACTATTGCTGAGGATGAGGATCGGTATCTCGGGATGCTCACGCCGCAGGCGGCGTAGGGTTTCCATGAACCCCGGACCCGGCATCCGGATGTCGAGCAGGAGCACGTCGCACGCGACGTGGTTCAGCTCCTCCCGGAGGCGGTATCCATCTTCCACGGTCAACGTCACCGAGAAGTCGGGCTGTGCTTCGAGCAACCGCCGAAGGCCCTCACGCACCAACGAGTGGTCGGCGGCGATACAGATCCGGATCATGACTCTAGCTCCTCGGGTCCAGAGGAGTGCTCGCTACCCACGACGATGGTTCCGCACGGGCCGTCGTGCGGCAGCTCGATGATGAAGGCGGCCTCACCTTCCTGGGCCTCCTCCACCCAGATCTTGCCACCGTGCGCTTCGACGGCGGTGCGGCAGAACGAGAGGCCGATGCCGTGTCCAGAGAGACGCCCTTCCCCTCCAACGACGAACTGACCGAAGATTCTCTCGCGCTCCGAAGCCGGAATTCCTGGACCTTCATCGCGGACCTCCAAGCGGAGCGTGCCAGCCCTCGTTCTCCCCTCGATCCAAATGCGTCGACCACCACCGCCGGCATACTTGAAGGCATTCCCAAGGAGGTTGCAGAGAACGCGGACCATCAACTTGGGGTCCAGCCTCACAGGCACGGAATCGATTCCCACCTCGCCGCCGATCAGGATCAGTTCGGGGCGAGGGTGGGCTTCCGCTCGAGTAGAATGCTCTACGGCAGCTCGCACGAGGGACGCGAGGGGAGTTGAAAAGACCCGCGGCACCAGAACGGCCTTCTCAATGCGGGCCGTCAGGAGCAGGTCGTCCAGCAGACCCGACATTTCCTGAGACGCCTCCAGGATACTCTCTGTGGCGGGCGCCTCCTCGGACGATGCGAGTCGGCTGAGCAATCCCGCGTTGATCCGAATCGCGGACAAGGGAGTACGCAGGTCGTGCACGATGGTGTTGGCCATCGATTCCCGCAGCTCGAGAAGATCGGCAACCCGGTCGGCCGTTCGTTTCATGCGAACCAGACTTCCGGCCTTGGCGAGCAGCTCGACCCTGTGAAACGGCTTATTCAGGAAGTCATCAGCGCCAGCGTCCAGGCCGCGCACCATGGCGGTGGACGACGAGAGAGCCGAGAGCAGGAGTATCGGCGTAGGAGAGGGCGACGCTCGGCCCTCCAGCCGAACCAAGCGAGCCACCTCGTAGCCGTCCACCTCCGGCATCATGATGTCGAGAATGATGAGGTCCGGGGACACGGTCGCGAGCAGCTCCAACGCCCTCATGCCTTCCTGGGCAACCGTTACGTCAGCTTCGGCACGGACCAGAATGGTCTTCACGAGGTTGAGGATGTGAGGCTCGTCGTCCACGACGAGAATCCGGCTTCCTCGCAGAGACTCCTGGGCACGCGGCGCCTCGCGCGTGCTCTCAAGACCTGGCTCGCTTTCGTCCCGCATCGCGTTCATTTCGTTCCTCCTTTGGAAGGGCCGTGACGCTCACCCGTGCACGTGGCCTCTGCGTGCAAAGGCAGGACGAGCACGAAGCTGGACCCGGCCTCCGGGCACGCTCGAGACATCGACGCGCCCACCGGCCAACTCCGTCGCCTCGCGGACGATCGAAAGGCCGAGCCCAATGCCGTCGAGCGTCGTCACGGTCAGGAGCACGGTGCCGTCTTCCTCGACACCGCCCAGAAACGGAAGTAGTGAGCGCAGGCTCAGCCAGACGACCACTCCGAACCTGTCACTGCCTGCTTTCAGTCCCCGGCCCACCCCGAGCATCCACACCCCGGACACTTCACCGAAGAAGACGTCGCCTTGCCGCACTTCCCCGGTGCGATGCCTTCGATCCACAGAGGCCGTGCATGTCGGGACGAATCCTCTTGGTCCCTGGCCAGGCAGACGACCCCCGCATCGAGATCGATGAGCCCAGCATTGGCGAAAAACGATGGATTGGGCTCCAGAAAGGACGTTGGGAGCCCTTCGCAGAATCGCTCGGCGCCACCTTCCTGGAGCGTCACGCTCGCTTGCTGCAGGTAACGCTCAGCCTCGAGCCAGACGTGGCTCAGCGCGCCCGCGGTCTGGGCTGCCGTCCGGAGCGCATCGGAGACCTGGTCGGCCTCGACGCTGTGCATGAACGAGGCCCGCTCCAACGAAACCAAGTAGGCACCGGTCAGAAGGATGACCACGAGCAGGACGACCCACGCGAAGCCAGCGCCGACCTGGGGTATCGCGCGCCGGGCCCCTGGCCAGTGGCCGCCGCGGGGTCCTCGGACGGTCAGCGGGGGGGTCAGTGTTCACGATCCTGAACATGCTCCGCCACAGCGTGCGCCGACCATGAGCATACTGCCTACGCTGGTGTAGGCCCTCGACCTACGCAGCATGCCGACCGCCTTTGCCCACAGGCCGAAGCGAGGACATCAAGGGCGGTAGCGCCCAACTGATGGAAGGGGCAGTGCCCTCCCGGAGGCGGAACGGGTACGCTCCAACGATGTGCGCGCGTCCGCTGAGTTTCGGCGACCGGGAAGATCCTCTCCCCTACGCTGCCTCCGACCTGGGGGCGTCGGAGCGGGCCGTCACGAGCTCCATGCCTTGGAGCGGAAGGGCCGGAGCGACCGGCCTCTCCCTACTTCAACACTACATGAGGGTCGATGGTCGTTCAAGGAAAACGTGGTGGTGCAGGCCTCCGACTCGCTTCCCCTTGCCGACTCAGCCCGAGACACTTCTGATGTCAGGTAGCCAGCACGTGGATACGACGGCGCAAGCCAACGGAGGGTGACCCGCATGTCTTGGAAGAGCCTCACACTCGTGACAATCGTGGCCTTGGCCGCCGGCGCGCCCGCGCTATCAGCACAGTCGCCGTCTACCGCCCCCGTGCGGTTCCGCGCGCACAATATCGCTGAGATCGCCGGAGGCTACGCGGTCGCGGTTGCCGACTTCAACCAAGACGGTCGCCTCGACGTCATGGCGAACTCGCTGCGCGTCGGCGAAGTCGCTTGGCATGAAAACCCCCGCTGGGAAAAGCACGTGATCGTTCGGGGCATGAGTTCCATCGTGAACCAGGCGATCTCAGACCTCGATGGGGACGGAATCCCGGAGGTGGCCTTCCAGTCCGGCTTCGCCATGCAGGCCGCGAACAGCGAGGGAATCAACTGGATCGCGAAGAGCAAAGGCGATCCGCGCATGGAATGGGACGCAGAGCCGATCGACCGCTGGGCGACCTCCCACCACGTGACGTGGGCCGACCTAGACGGTGATGGGGCGAAGGAACTCGTGAACGCCGCGCTCATCGGGCATGGCAGTGTAGCGCCCACCTATGATCAGGACCTGGCATCGGTCTACTGGTATGGGCAGGACGGTTGGCGGCGCGGCAACATCGCCACGGACGTTCCGGGCGTCATCCACCGCGTGCGAACGGTCAATTGGGATTCTGGCGCTCGTGAGCAGATCCTGCTCGCGAGCTTCGAGGGAATCACGCTCTACCGCTCATCCGGTGAGGGCGCCACGATGATGTTCGAAAAAGAGGTGATCTCGAGTGGCCACGTCGATGTAGCCCCCAGACTTGGCGCCAGCGATGTCGGCACCGGCATGAGCAACGGCAGGCGCGTCGTGGCGTCGGTCGAGCCCTGGCACGGGAACGAAGTGGTCGTCTACACGCAGTCAGGGGGCGCGTGGCAGCGCCGAGTGATCTTCGACGAGGTCACGAGCGGACACGAGATCGCGGTGCTCGACCTCAACGGCGACGGCCGAGTCGACATCGTGGCCAACGACAACAGCCGCGTTTCCGAGAGGTCTCCCAACGCCACGCCCGGCGTGCACGTGTTCTTCTCACCTGAAGATCCAGCGACCGGTGAGTGGAGCTACGTGCGCATCGAGAGCGAAGTCGCCATGAACAGTTGCGTGGGCGGCGACATGAACCAGGATGGCCGCCCCGACATCATCTGCTCCGGCGCCGGCAACATGATCAAGTGGTACGAGAATCTGGGGATGTAGACGCAACGGCCTGTGACCGAGGCCGCGACACCCTAAGACCGACCTCGATCAGCGCAGCTCGCGGATCGAGAGGTTCCAGTGATGGTGGTATAGGATCCAGCTGAGGTCGGGGCACCAGGACGTCACGTCCAACCGGCCCGCCTCGATCAGCGGCTCGAGTTCTGGCCGGTTACTCACCGGGATCGTATCGCTGATGAAGACGCGATCGACCGCGCACGAGAGATCGGCGAACCGCTCGGCCGCGGGACCGCACAAGACGCCGTGGGTCACGACTGCCCAGACACGGGCCGCTCCGAAGCGCGTCTTGAGATCGGCGGCGCTCTGGATGTTGGTGCCCCCGGTGGCGATCTCGTCGTCGAGGTTGAGCACGGTCGCCCCCTTGATCGCGTCCAACTGACCGACGAGCGCGGCCAGCGTCGACTCCTGGCTCGACTTGCGGCGCTTGACGCCGTAAACGACGGGAAACGTGACGTCCAACTGCCGGCTGACCTGCTCGATCGCGGACTCCATGCGCTTGGCGGCACCGTCGTCCGGAAAGCACAAGCAGATCGGATGGCCGAGGGCCTTGGCTTCATCTACGGCCCGTTTCAGCATGCGCCGGACCATGGAGACTTCGGTGATGAACCCGGTACGTCCGCTCATCACGACCTGGGGCGCGTGCAGATCCACCGCGATCACTCGGTCCAGGGCGCTGTAGGTCGACATCATCATCAGATCGATGATCAACGGAGGCAGAGCGAACTCCAGGTTGCCCTCGTCCTTGTCCGAGCGTCCCAGCGGAAAGTAGCCGGTAACCACTGTGATGCGGCTGGCCCGCCGCCCGCTCAGGTAGCGAAGGATGAGCATGAGTTGCAACAGCATGTCGGGCGTTCCCGGCCCACTCGTCAGCACGACACAGTCGTGTCCGGCGATGTGCTCTTTGCCCAGGCGCACGTAGGGCTCGCCGTTACCGCGGTAACCGAACTCGAAGTCGGCGACATCCAGGGAGGTATCGAACTGGTAGTTGCCCGACTCCACGCGACTCTTGACTTCGAGCGCGAGGCTCTCGAAGCCCGGGATCAGGGTCAGGCCACCGTGCTGATTGAAAGGACGGACTGTACTCGGCGCTTCGGTCACGGTTTATCCTGTCTGGACGGCAGCGCTAGCAAATCTCCCCCAAGTACCCACCTCCGCCGCAGTAGGTCGGGTCCTGCAGTTGTATCGACAGCCCGTCGGGGTCGCTGAAGTAGAGTTCCGGCGTACCCTCCGGCGCGCCGCCCCGATTCGGCATGCGCAGGGAGATCCAGTGTCGAAGCGGCCCAGGAGTCTGCTCTCGCGGCGTGATGCCATGTCCTTCCAGGGCCCGCTGAACACGCTCGACGTCGAAGTCCTCCACCGTCAGGCAGGTATGGTTGATACGCGCGCCACCGGCGCCCGCCCCGATGAACATCAAAAAGTGGTCGCCGGTCCCTACGTCGAGCGCGGGCGCGGCGGCCTGCATGGCCTGGATCCCGAACCCGAAGGCCTGCTGGTAAAACGCGTTCGTGCGGGTTGGATCGGTGACGTTGATGGTGAAGTGGCTCAAGCCGAGGGGGGTGAGTGAGCCGGGTCCTGGCGCCGGTTCTGCGGCCATGCACTGATCTCCGAGCGGGCCGTCACCACCGCAATACCCCGGGTCCTGCAACTGAAAGACGAGGCCGTCGGGATCGCCGACATGGACCTCGCGCGTGTCCCCCCTCGAGGTGACGCGCACGTTCATGGCACCCCCGCTCAACCCGTCACCTCCGCTCCCCCGCGCCACTCCGTGTTCGCCCAGCGCCCGCACGACTCGATCGACATCGAAGTCCTCGACCGCCATCCCGAAATGATCGATGCGCGGAGGGGCGGAGCCCGCTTCGGTGAGTGCGAGAAAGCGCGGCCCGGGGCCGATGCGGAGGATGATCGTGCCAGGCCGGCGCGCCTGCACGGGCATGCCGAACACGGCCTGGTAGAAGTCCAACGAACGTTCGAGGTCCGATACCGCGAGCGTCACCTGGTTCAAGCCTCTTATACGCAGGGGAGCCGCTTGCTGCAGCGCGAATAGACGCGGCGCGACCGCGAGGGCCGGCAGCGTCAGGAGCATCGCCCGGCGCGTCATGACGCCGCGTTCGCCGCATTCGCCCATATCGCTCATCGCTCGTTCCGGATGAATTTCTTGAGATTTCGCGGAATGACCTCGCCGACGAAAACGTTGCCGGACGCGTCCACGGTCACGCCCTCTCCGAGAGCCTCAGAAATGAAGCCGATCGGCGAGAAGTCTCTGGCGTTGGCGATTACGATGCCCTCCCGCAGTTGGTAGTCGGCGACGTAGATGACGTCGTCCGCGGTAATGTGCATGCCGCTCGCCATGATCTCCGTCCACTCGTCCAGGAAGTTACCCTGCTGGTCGAAGACCTGAATTCGCTGATTCACGCGGTCGCCGACGAAGAGCCTGCCCCGGGAGTCGAAGGCGAGCGAGTGCGGCTCGTTGAACTGGCCTGGCCCCGTACCCTCGCTGCCCCAGGCCATGATGAACTCGCCGTCCCCGGAAAACTTGACGACTCGGCTGTTGCCGTGGCCATCGGCGACGAAGATGTCGCCGTTCGGCGCTATGGCCACGTCGGCCGGTCCATTGAACGTGTCCGGCCCATCGCCAGCGACCCCAGCGGTGCCGAGCGTCATCAGCACCCTGCCGTCCTTACTGAACTTGAAGACCTGATGGCCGATGCCCTCCCGTCCCTGCGCATCCGTCGTCCAGAGATTCCCCTGCGCGTCCAGGGTGGAACCGTGTGGCCATACGAACATGCCCTCGCCCCAGCTGTCCACGAGCCTGCCCGAAGAGTCGTAGTGGAGCATGGGCGTCACCCCCACACGTTCCGCGACGCAGTTGTTCGCGAAGCAGCGCTGAAAGACCCACAGACTTCCATCGGGGTCGATCTCGACCCCGATCGTTTGTCCCCAGGCTTCCACACCGTCCGGTAGCTGCGCCCAGCCTTCGACCAGGCGGTAGGACGCCTCTTGAGCGCCGGCGCCGCCAGCCCCAACGACTAGCAAGACAACGGCTCTCAGCACTCTGCGTACTCGGGACATCTGGATCCTCCGTGCCGGCAAGTGGGCATCCGCACATCATCTTGCAAGCCGAACCACTCTATCGCCATATTGGAATCATACCTTCGCGCCCTACACCCGCGTAGCGCGCGTCCAACCCGCCGGAACGTGGCTGCGCCACAAAGGTGTCCGATGTTGAAACGTGCGACCTGCCTGTTCGCTGGCTGCGCCCTGTTCCTCGCTGCATGCGGGGAGTCCGTCACCGCGCCGGAGCCACAGCTGGACGAAGCCGACGTCGAGCTTCTGACCAAGGAAGTAGACGCCGAGCTCGCGAGCCTGCTCAATGGCATTTTCGAAGGCATCGGATCCGGCGCTTGGGGTGTTCCGGCGCTGGCCGAGCCGCGGGTCCGGAACTACTCCTGGGAGAAGAGCCGCGATTGCCGCGCGGGAGGCACGGTCTCCTTCGCGGGCAGTGGGACGCGCACGTGGGACGCCGAGGCCCGCACGTACGACATAGCCAGCAGCGGATCGCGAACCCGCACCGACTGCGCGTTCGTTCGCGGAGACGTGACCATCACGCTGAACGGGAGCGGCTCGTGGACGCATGAGCGCCACTACCTCGAGCGCGCGCCGACCGGGACCTGGAATACGCATTGGGCCGGCAGCTTCGACTGGGCCAAGAGCACCGGCGAGACCGGGAACTGTTCGTCGGACCTGAACCGGACGATCGACACCGCGGCGAACACGGTCAGCCTGACGGGAACCTACTGCGGCCGAGAAGTCGACCGCTCGCGCACCTGGAAGGAGGACAGGTAGGCCGTCCTACTGACTGCGGAACCGAAGCGGGACCGGGCACGAAGCCCGGTCCCGCTTTTCATTATTGGTAGCGCATATCTGGCGCGCGATCGACGAGCTCGACTCTCGCACCGTGTGGACCGGCGACGTAGAAGAACTCGATCATCCCGCTCGGCAGCGTCATCTCTCGCGGCTCCGACGTGATCTCGATGCCCCTGGCCGTCAGGTCGGCGAGCGTGGGTGCCGCGTCTGGAGCACGCCACCCGATGTGGTCGATCGTGCCTTCGCTGCTCGGGAACGTGTCTCCGCGCGTGACCAGGATCCAAACGTTGCCCGGGTACAGGAGGCCTTCGAGGGGGGCAAACCCCCTCAAGTTCATGCGCACGCCCCCGAACGTGTCCTCGTACCACTGGAGCGTCTCGACCGGGTCCGGCGCCCGTAGGTGGATGTGATGGAAGCCGAGGTGCTGCTCGTCTTCGACCAACTCGAGTCGAGTGCCCCACGGATCCACGATGAAGGCCAGCTTGAAAAGCCCCGGTATCTCGCGTATCGGCCCCTCGAGGGTAGCGCCCGCGGCCTCTGTGTCGGCGACCCTGGCGGCCAGGTCCGTGTACGAGAATCCGAGGTGATCGATCGCGCCGCCTGCGCTGGGCTTTCGCGTATTGCCCCGGTTCCCTAGGAACATGATGCGGGTCGTGCCGAACAGCAGCCGATCCGTCCTGCCGTCCACCCACTCACCTCCGATGTGGTCGTGGTACCATTGGGCCGCTTCTTGAGGGTCCGGGACCGACATATGGACGTGGTCGTAGAGGCGGGTCGTGGTCTGTGCGCTCGCGGCCCCGGCGAGGAACGCGGTGGCGGCTAGCGCCATGATCACTTTTGCGGCGGACGGTCGCATGTCGATCTCCCTATGGATTCAAGTACCTGAGCCGGCGAGCCCGGAGTAAGGGCCCCAAGTAAGGCCTAAGTCGGCAGACTGCGCTGCGCAAACGCTTCAGAGAACTCCAGTCGGCCACCGCGCGCCCGAAACCATGCGAGCAGAGCCTCGAACTCCCGCTCGAACGCCTCATCGGACGGACCGTTGGCATCCATGACACGCAATGTGTCTATGTCCTTCAGGACTCGATCGAGATTCTGAACCATCCGCCGCATCGTTCCTTCGTCGCCGCAGCCCCTGTAGAGCCGCTCGCGGGAGAGGTCGAGCTTCTTCTTCCCGCGGTCACTCTTGAACGATGGAAAGTCACGGCGATTCACGGGACGAGCCCCTAGTTCATGCGCGGCGCCCATGCTCATGGGCCAGCGCAAAACATCCGACGCGCCGGCCCTGGTGACAAGCCGGTTGCAGGCCAACTACGAGAGGCCATCTCGCGCTATCCTTGTCGCCTCTACCCGCTGCAGGAGTTCACCGCATGACACCCCTAGCCGAAGGCCTCCGATACCACCACATCGGTATCCCCACCTCAAAGGTCAAACCGGGTGAGAAGCACCTGCCCGAGTTGGGTCTGCACGTGTCCGGCTTCGAGACGAGCCCGTTCGGCGTGGAGTGGATGCGATTCGATGAGGACTCGCCGCTGCCCGAGCTCGTGAAGAGAGTACCGCATGTCGCGTTCGAGGTAGACGATCTCGAGGCCGCGCTGGTGGGCCACACGGTGCTGATCGAACCCACCAGCCCATCCGAAGGAATCCGGGTGGCGTTCGTCGTGCACGACGGCGCCCCCGTGGAGTTTCTGGAGATCGCGGACTGATTCCCGCGCCCGGCGCCACGGGTCATCGCGGCCCGCTGCCTTGGCAATTATTTTGAACGCTTGCCCTGCGATCCGAGTTGGGCCGAAATCACGTGAATTCACCGGGATACCACACATGACCCGCTTCATGACGCGCTTCGGGACAATGGGCGCAGCCGCGCTCGCCGTCCTTCTCACATCCGCCGTGGACGCGACGGCTCAAATGCCTACCGCAACGCCTGAGCAGCGGACGGCCGGCACCCAAGTAACGGAAATCCGATTCGCGACGGAGGAGTTGGTCGTCAGGAGGGATGAGACGGTCACCCTGGAAGCCACCCTTTTCGACGCTGAAGGGAACCCGGTGGAGGGCGCGATCGCGCTGATCTTCGCACGCGGGGGGTTATCTCCGAGCCTCTCGATCCTGTCGGGCCCCTCGATCGAACTCACGGGACAGCAACCCGGCTCCGGATCGCTCATCGCGGCGATCATGGTGCCCGAGAGCGATGGATCGATGTTCGGGCTCGCGGGCATTCGGCAGTTGGCCACGCTGCCTGTCACCGTACTCGACCACCCGGCCGCGTCGATCGAGCTCGACGACTTGTCTCATACTCCGTATACCGGAACCTCGCTACAGATGAGCGGCACGGTGATGACCGACCGGGGAGCCAAGCACACGACTGCATCGATCTCCTGGCGGTCGTCCGATCCATCTGTCGCGGCGGTCACTGGAAGTGGGATCCTGACTGGCCTGGCGGCAGGCACGGTCACCGTGAGCGCCAGCACTGAGAACGGGATCACGGCAGACGCCACGATCTCGGTCGTGGAGAACCCGGTACGCTCGATCTCCATGACGCCGGGCACGGCAAGCACGCGAACCGGCGACGTGGTCGAGTTCGACATCGTCGCGCGTGACGTCGAGGGGCGCGCCGTCACCGACATCGCGCTCGACCTGGCAGTCTCGGGGTTGGAGGGGAACGGTGGCTTCGTCTTCGATGACGGCACCTTCGTCGCTGAGGAAACCGGAGCATACCGCGTACTCGCGAGTACCGGCCCGGCATCCGCCGCCGCGATCGTGGAGGTCTCGGCCCGGCAGGGCCCAGTCGCCGTCGAACTCGTCGCCCACGGTCCCCGCGCCGACGTAGCGACGAGCGACCTTTGGGTCTTCGAGGGCAGAGACGGTGAGGACTACGCGTATACGGGCACGCACGCGCAGGGCGGCGGGCAGCGCATGTTCGTCTGGCGCGTCACCGATCCGACGAACCCGGTTCTGGTCGATTCCGTCGTGGTGGATGCTCGCGTCGTGAACGACGTGAAGGTCAGTGACGACGCGTCCTGGGCGATCATCACCCGCGAGAACGCGAGCACGCGCCGGAACGGGATCGTCGTCTTGGACCTCGAGGACCCTGCCCACCCGACGGTCATGGCCGAGATGACGGACGGACTCACCGGGGGAATCCACAACGTCTGGATCATGGGTGACATCGTATACGCCGTGAACGACGGCACCAATGCGATGAACATCATCGACATGAGCGATCCCGCGAACCCGCAGCACGCGGGTCGCTGGGAGCTCCGTCCTGGGGAGACGAACAAGTCCCTGCACGATGTCTGGGCCGAGAACGGGTACGCGTACCTCTCTTATTGGGACGATGGGCTCGTGATCCTGGATGTGGGAGCGGGGAGCCACGGGGGCACGCCGACCGAGCCGCAATTCGTCTCGAGCATCTCGTACCCGCAGGGCAATACGCACGTCGCATGGCGCAACCGTGACTACGTGTTCCTGGGCGACGAAATCGGGACCGCGGACGGGATGCGCGGCTTCATCCACGTGATCGACGTAAGCGACGTGGAGAACCCGCGTGAAGTGGCGAAATACGACCTTCCCGAAGCCGGCGCACACAACGTCTGGGTCGAGGACGACGTGCTCTACATCGCCTACTACCAGGGCGGCGTTCGGATCGTCGACGTGAGCGGGACGCTGCGCGGTGACCTCTACCGCCAAGGTCGCGAGCTCGGCTTCTTCCGCACCCGGGCCGCCGAGGGACAAGGGCTTCAGGCGAATTCAGCCAACGCGTGGGGGGCCCAGCTCTTTAAGGGGCACTTGTTCGTGAGCGACATGACGAGCGGCCTGTGGGTCGTGAAGCACGCTCAGCCACGGCCCATCACTTTCTGATGACCGAGGGACCGATGACCGGTAGGTCGGCGGGTGCGAGCCTCGTGCTCGCGCTCTCAGTCGCTGCGTGCGCCGCTGCCTTGGCGGCGATCCCACTCTCCGCGCAGTCCGGGGAAAGCAGCTATTGGGTCTATGTAGCCAACGAGGCCTCGGATCTCGTGTCGCGCGTGCGCTTCGACGGCAGCGAAGTCGTCGAAGAGAAGGCGATCAGCGTCGGATTCCATCCGGCGGACCTGGATGGCGCGCACGGCATCACGGTCTCTCCGACCGGCGATCATTGGTATGTCTCCATCGCGCACGGACAGCCGTACGGCCAGGTCTGGAAGATGGAGACGGAGACCGAGCAGTTCGTGGATTCGGCCCAGGTGGGCCTCTTTCCTTCGACGATGTCGATGACGCCCGACGGTGCCTCGCTCTTCGTCGTCAACTTCAACCTGCATGGCGACCCGATTCCCAGTTCGGTCTCGGCGGTCTTCACGCCGTTCATGCAGGAGGTCCGCCAGATCGAGACCTGCGTGATGCCGCATGGCAGCCGGGTGAGCCAGGACGGTACGCGTCACTATTCGGTCTGCATGATGTCCGACCAGCTGGTCGAGACCTCGATCGTGGGCCTCGACGTGTCCCGCCGGATGTCGCTCACCCTGGGACACGAAGGCGTGACGGAGCACACCGGATCGGTGACATCCAACGGGAGCGAGGTCGACCCTGCCTCGATCTGCAAGCCCACTTGGGTCGTGGTCTCCCCGGACGACGAGCGCCTGTACGTGCCGTGCAACGGACGCGGCGAGGTACTCGAGATCGACGCCGAGACGTTGGAGGTGCTTCGCAGGTTCCCCGCCGGACGAGGGCCCTATAACGCCGACATTACCCCCGACGGATCGAAGCTGGTGGTGACGCTCAAAGGAAATCAGGCCATCGCGATCTACGACCTCGCGACCGGCGAGGAGACGCGCGTCGAGACGAGCCGCCCGATCACGCACGGCGTGGTGGTCAGCCCGGACGGACGGTACGCCTTCGTCTCGAACGAGGCTGTGGGCGCCACGCGCGGCACTCTCGACGTGATGGACATCGCGGAAGGAAGGCTCGTCGCGAGCACCGAACTACACTATCAGCCGGGCGGGATCGGCTTCTGGAAGATGGAGGGGCACGAGCCCCACCCATACTAGCCGGCCCATACTAGCCTAAAGGAGAGCCCAGCTTTTGGACCCGTTCCAGTTCGTGATCGCGTTGGTCGCCATCATCACCATCGGTAACATCGCCGGTAAGATCGTCGGCATCATCGGCCGAGCCTTCGACAAACCAAAGCCGCCGCCGCAGCTGAACGCCGAGTCGTCCCGGGACCCCGGCGAGGCGGAAGCCATACTCGGCGCGATCGGCGAAGTGATGAGCCGCGTAGAGCGACTGGAGGAGGAGCGAGACTTCTATCGGGAGCTGCTCGAGTCGTCCGAGGCGCGTAAGGAGATCCGGCCGCCTGGCGCGGCAGAGGAAAAGTGACCGACGCCCCCGGCGTCCCCATCGTCGACGTTGCGCCCCTGGTCACCGGCGACGGCGATCAGGCCGCAGTGAGTCACGCCATCGGACGAGCATGTCGCGTGAACGGCTTCTTCTACGTCGCCGGACACGGTGTGAGCGAAGAGCTCCAGAGCCGCCTGGACACGGCCGCTCACGGCTTTTTCGACCTGGACGTGGAGACGAAGCTCCGCATCCGCATGGGACTCGCGGGTAAGGCGTGGCGAGGCTACTTCCCGGTCGGCGGCAAACTCACCTCGGGCAAGCCCGACCTCAAGGAGGGACTCTACTTCGGAGCGGAGCTGGGTCAGGACGATGCCCGCGTACGGGCCGGCGTAGCACTGCACGGGGCGAACCTCTTCCCGGACGAAATCCCCGGATTCGGCGACACCATCCTCGAGTACATGGCGTGCCTCACGGACCTTGGTCACGCCCTCATGCGTGGCGTGGCCATGAGCCTCGCGTTGCAGCCGAGCTATTTCCGAGACCGGTACATGACGGATGCGCTGACTCTGTTCCGGATCTTTCATTACCCGCCCTCGGAGCCCGTGAACCCCCTGGCCAACGACGAGCCGTGGGGCGTGGGCGAGCACACCGACTATGGAGTCCTGACCATTCTCCGGCAGGACGATGTGGCTGGACTCCAGGTGAAAACCCAGTCTCGGTGGATCGACGCCTCTCCCGTAGCCAACTCCTTCGTATGCAACATCGGTGACATGCTGGACCGGCTGACCCGTGGTCTGTATCGGTCCACACCGCACCGAGTGAGAAACACTTCGGGGCGTGGGCGCCTGTCCTTCCCGTTCTTCTTCGACCCAGGCTTCGACGCACGCGTCGAGTCCATGGACCTGAGCGGGGCTGTGCCTCCGGAGGACGACGGGTCGGAGCGCTGGGACCAAGCCAGCGTGCACGATTTCGAAGGCACGTATGGAGACTCTGTGCTCAGTAAGGTCTCCAAGGTCTTTCCAAAACTACGGGAATCCGTCGAGTAGGGAGCCCTACGAGATCTTCACACACGGCCGCCTCAGACGTGGCCCGACCACTGTAACCGGAACCGCTGCTACCGCCCCTTGTCCGCGATCGGGGCCCGGCCTACCGTGAATCGGGTCCGATGGGCTCACCCGCACCCCCTTCCGTCGATCGGCCCTCGTTGGACCCTTCAGCCAGGCAGAACTCATTGACGATTCGCGCTCGTAGTGTCGGAGAGCTGTTGGACGGAGCATTCCGGCTCTACCGAAAAGACCTGGGGCTGTACATGTTCACGGCAATCGTATCGTCGGTCCCCATGTCCCTTTTTGCGGTGTTGTCGCTGACGGCGAGCGACACATTCGGCTCCGTGGCGGCCACGCTTGTGGTGCTCCCGTTGGCGATGCTCGTCACGGTCGCCGTGTGGACCGCGCTGGTCCACCAAATGAGCGAGAGGCTCGATAGGCGTGAGCCCGCCTTTTGGCCTTCGGTCCGCCGAGCGGTGAGCCTTTTCCTTCGCGTCACCTGGGCGGCGATTCTGGCGAACGTTGTGCTGTTCGGCGCAATGTCCGTGGGGATTCTGCTCGTGACGCTGGTCGGCATCGTCGGCGGATTCTTCTTGCCCCCCCTCGTGTCGGTGATCGTTGCCAGCGTGATTGGGGTCGCGGTCATGGTGCTTCTCAGCCTGCGGGTGCTCACCGGGATCGTGCTGTTCCTGCCGGGCATCGTCGTGGAGGGCCTGACCGGGTTCGAGTCCCTCAAGCGCAGCTTCCAGCTGGCCAAGGGCGGCTACCTCCGGATCCTGAGCGTTTTGGTGTTTTCCTGGATTCTGCTGCTCGTGCCCGTCCTGGGCGCCTACTTCGTGACGGGAACGACGCGCACCCTCATCGATCCCGAGGCTGCCTCGAGTGGCGTGGTTGGAGTCGGTCAGATCGTCGTTCAGCAGGTGCTCGTGCTGATCAGCACCGGCTTCACGACGCCGTTTCTGGTTGCGTGCATCCTGTTGCTCTACTTCGACCAGCGAGTTCGGCTCGAGGCGTACGACCTCCAGGCCGAGGCCGAAGCATTGGCGGATTGATGCAGGAGTCGGGGATCCCGGCTCCAAGTCGGGTCCAGGAAGCCTTCGATCAGGTGCTTACTCAACCCGAGTTCCAGTACGCAGGCACATCCCCTGTCGTGCGCTGGGTGGTAGCCGCCTGGAACTGGTTCGGCCGCATGGTTCGGCGTTGGCTGCCGAACCTCGACGAGTCACAGATTCGCCTACTGTCATGGCTCCTCCTGGGGGCGGCTGTCGCCCTCGCCGGAGCCCTGGCCCTGCGGTGGATTCGCGCCCGCCGCAAGGGAAAACGACCTGGCCGCGCCACCCAGGTGTCCCACCCCTCGGGACCGCTCGACGCCGTGGGCTGGGGCGAATGGGCTCGTGCGAAGGCGCGCGCAGGGCAACTCCGCGAGGCCGCCTCGGGACTGTACCAATCGGCAATCCTCCACCTGGATGCGCGCGGCGCGGTCCGCTTTCGCGAGTGGAAGACGCCCGGCGACTACGCGCTCGAAGTGTCGGACCAAGAACCGCTCCGGGCACCGTTCCTGGACTTTCTCGGCCAGTTCGTACAAGTGGCGTTCGGACCCCATGAGCCGACCCCGGAGACTTTTGCGTCTCTTTCGGCCGGTGCGGAGCGGCTCGGATGTCCGATCTGAGTCGCCATCGGCGCTACTTCGCTTCGTTGGGCATCGTACTCGCGGTGGTGCTGACGGTATCGCTCCTGCTGGTCCCCTCCGAGGCATGGGTCGCGGTCGATCAGCGACGGAGCTCACTGCGAACGACGCCCGGCGGCGTGGCCGCGTGGTCCCGGTCACTCGATCGACTGGGGGTTCTCTCGGCTCCGCGCTACCGCTCGCTCACGGAGGAATCTCCACGCGGCGCAGGGTTCGTGCTGCTCGAGCCGGTGCTGGCACCCACCGCGGCCGAGGTCCGCGAGCTACTCGCGTGGGTTCGTCGGGGAGGGGTGGTCGTGTACTCACCCGTTGCCAACGGCTTGCTGATGGACTCGCTGGGACTCTCGTTGACGACAGAGATCGCCGATGCGGGCACCTCACTGGAAGCCCATCGCTGGACGTCCGGGGTCGATGTTGCGCCGTCGGAGAGCGACGGCACCGCGAGAACCCTCACGGTGACCGTCGAAGCAGACTCCACGCGAGCCCTGACCTGGGTGCCGCTCTCCATCCTTCAGGAGCCGAGCAACGCGAAACTGGCATGGGCGCCCGAGGGACTCGGCGGGGTGCTCGTGATGGCCGACGCGGAGGCACTGGCCAACAGAACGCTCGGGGCGTCGCCGCTGGCGATCGTCACAACGCGCGCGATCAGTGATCTGTTCGAGACCGGAGATACGCTCTTCTTCTCCGAGTATCATCAGGGGCTCGACGGGCGTCGTGGAGCCCTACGCGAAGCGTATGCGCTGGCCGCGAGTTCGCCGATCGGTCGGGCCACCCTCTACGTTGCGCTCACCACCGTTCTGCTGCTGCTTCTCTCTGGGCGCCGGTTCGGGTCGCCTCTGCCGGAATCCGCGGCGGACCGGCGCTCGCCGCTCGAGCACGTAGAGGCCTTAGGTCGGACCTACCAGGCGTCCGGAACCCATGGACCGGTGGCTCGGCGTCTGGTGCGCGGCGCCGTGCGCCGGATGGGACTGCGTGGGTATGCGGACGATCCTGAAACGGAGATCCTGCGTGCCTGGGCATCCCAGCCTGAAATGTCCTCATCGGCCCGAGCCGCTCTGGCCGCTCTGGAGTCGAGTCCGCCCGACCTCAAAATCCTGTCCGGTGCATTGGACGACATCGTGACCGAGCACACCTATCGACTACCAAGACAATGACCGAACCAGAATCTCCGGACACACCCGACGAGTCCAGCGACATGACTGACGCCGAGTCTACTCCGGACCCGATCGACGAATCCAGCGGGACGACCTCCGCGGAAACTCCCACAGATGTACTGGATGAGTCCAGCGCGATCAGTGAATTGGAGGTCACGGTCCTCGAACCCGTGGGCCGCGTGGTGCGGGGACAGGGTCGCGTGATTCGTCAGATGCTGGTCACCCTGCTCGCGGGTGGGCACGCCCTTCTCGAGGGCGTTCCCGGGACCGCAAAGACGCTAGCGGTACGAGCGTTGGCTCAGAGCCTCGGGCTCGAGTTCGGCAGGGTGCAGTTCACGCCCGATCTGATGCCGACCGACCTCGTCGGCGTCAGCCTGCTGGACTCTTCCCGCACGTCCTTCGAGTATCGGCCCGGCCCACTCTTCACGGATCTGCTGCTCGCGGACGAGATCAATCGCGCACCCGCCAAGACCCAGGCAGCACTGCTCGAAGCGATGGAGGAGCGCCAAGTCACGGTCGACGGTGAGTCGCGGCCCCTCCCGGACGCGTTCGCGGTCTTCGCGACTCAGAACCCGGTCGAGCACGAGGGCACGTACCCTCTGCCGGAGGCCCAACTCGATCGATTCCTCATGAAGATCGTAGTCGATTACCCCGATGCCGAATCGGAGCGGGAGATTCTCGACCGATACTCGGACGGATTCCGTAACGACGACCTGGGCACCTTCGGCATCACGGTCCCGCTGAGCAGCGAGTCGGTCGCCGCCCATCGCGCAGCGGTCCAGCGCGTGCACATCGACGAACGAATCCGCCAGTACATCACCGATCTGGTCCGCGCAACACGGCAATCACCATCGTTCGTCCTCGGAGCGAGCCCTCGCGCAGGCGTGGCGCTCTTCCTTGCGTCGCGAGCCGAGGCTCACCTGTCGGGTCGAGACTTCGTCACCCCTGACGACGTGAAGCGGCTCGCGTTTCCGGTGCTGCGCCATCGTGTCCTCCTTACTGCGGATGCCGAGGTGGAGGGGCGTACGTCCGACGACGAGTTGACCCAGCTTCTCGAGTCGCTGGAGGCTCCGCACTGATTCCCGTGCTCGCTCGGCGCACAGGAGCGCTGCTTCTCGCGGCCGCGATCGTGAGCGTCGTATCGGTCCCGGCCGCGGTGCTCGCACAAGTGATGATCATTGCGCTCGTGGTCTACGATCATCGCCGCGCCACGACGCCCACCGTGCGTCGACGCGTGCGAGGCCCCTGGGCGTTGAACGCGGTCGGCACGGTCGAGCTACGCGTCGACGGGACGGGAGGGCGCATTCGCATCACGGATGATCTCGGTCCCGGTCTCGAGCGACTCCCGCCGCTCCCTACCAGCCCGGTGCTCGACGGCTCGACAGCGGAAGGCGTCACGTTCGAGAGCACGCCCGAGCAGGAGACGAAGGTGGGTTACCGGGTCGCTCTACGCCGAAGGGGCGACCTACGGTTCGGCGCGATCCATATTCGTTCTCTAGGCCCGTGGGGGCTCGCCTGGCGCCAAGAGACGCTGGACACCGAGGATAAGGTGCGGGTTCAGCCAGGCATTGAGGAGTTGAGACAGGAGCGCCTACCGGCGCTGAGGCCGGACCTCGCGGCCTCCGGCACACGGCGCACGCGAAGGTGGGGCGAGGGATCGGAATTCGAGAGTCTGCGTGAGTATCGGCCGGGGGACGACCCCCGCACCGTCGACTGGAAGGCGTCCGCTAAACGGCCCGAGCTCCTGGTCAGGAACTACCAGGTGGAGCGGAACCAGAACGTGGTGCTGGCGATCGATGCCGGACGGCTCATGCGCGAGTGGATCGGCGATCGTGAGCGCTTGGACTATGCGCTCTCGTCCGCGCTGGTGCTCGCCGAGCGTGCGCGGTCCTATGGCGATCGCGTGGGCCTGCTGGTGTTCGACGATCAGGTCCGCACGGTGATGCCCGCCGGCCGCGTGCGACTCGCCGCTCTCGCGGATGCGCTGGCCGGCGTCGAGGCTCGTCTGGTGGAGCCCAACTACCCGATCGCCTTCGCAACCCTACGACGGACGTTTAAGAAACGGTCCTTGGTCATCGTTTTCTCGGACATCATTGACGGGTCGGCTTCGCGCGCGCTGGTCCAGGGGCTGGTCGGGACCGCCGCTCGCTATCTCCCGGTGGTGGTCGCGATTCGCAACCCGGACGTGGAGGCCGCAGCCGCGGGTGAGGAGAGCGAAGAGATCGCTCCGTTCCGACGAGCGGCGGCAGAAGAGCTGATCGAGGCTCGCGCCAAGGCTCTGCAGGCCATGCGCCGCGCGGGCGTGCAAACGGTCGACGTGCTTCCAGGATCTGCCTGCGGCGCCCTGCTCGCCAAGTACACCGAGATCAAGGGACGCGGGCTGCTATAACAGGCCTCAGGCTTCGTGGTCTGCACCCGGGACAACGAAGTACAACACCATCAGACAGGCTACCGCGGCGGCGAATGCGAGCTTGAGCGTTGCATCGATTCTCGCCGGGGAGATGAACCCCTCGATCAGCCCCGCGAAGATCAGCAGCACCCCGGCCCCGGCCACCAGCGCCAGGGCCTCTTTACCGTCTTCTCGTAGGGCCCGCGCGCGCGTTCGTCGTCCAGGGGCGACGACTGCCCTACCGAGCAGGAGGCCGGCGCCGCCCGCGATCACGATCGCCGTCATCTCCAGGACCCCGTGAGGGAGGACGAATACCCAGATGAGTGCGCCGGCTCCGTGCGCGTGGTACAGCGCGAACACGGACCCGAGGCTTACCCCGTTGACCACGAGAATCAGCACGGAGCCCAACCCCGCCAGCATTCCACCCGCGGCCGCGAGGAACGCCACTTGTACGTTGTTGGTCATCACCTGACTCGAGAACACCGACATGTTCACCGTTGGAACGTCGATGTAGGGCTCGCCGCGACGCAGTCGATCACCTGCTTCCTCGGCACGCGTGACCATCACCGGAGGCGCCAAGCGCCGCCCGAACTCGACATCGTTGCGCACACCGGCGTAGGTGACGAACGCGGGGACGAAAACCAACGCGGCGGCAACAGCCACAAATCCGAAGTGGCGACGGAAGGTCAAGGGAAACCCAGTCCGCAGCCATTCGACCACGCCGAATCCGCCCGTGCGGCTCTGATAGAACAGGTTGTGTGCCTCCCCGACCAGGCGCTCGAGATGGAAGCAAAGTCGGAGCGAACCACCGTAAGTTTGCGCCCGCGCGAGATCCGCCGCGACCTCCCGGTACAGGCCGGTGAACTCAGCGAGTTCCTTCTCGTCCAGCGCCCTGAGGCCGCGACCGGCGGCTTTGTCCACGAGCTCACGACATCGATTCCACGTGGCAGCCTGAGAGCGCACCAGGTGGACCGCTTGCAGGTTCGTCCCGGCTGCATGGGACTGCCTGGGCACCTCCTCCTCGTAGAGCTCCGCCAGCAGATCGTCGAGAGGAGAAGACAGACGCCGCGGGTGATTGGAGATGACCGACCCCATGGCCTTCGCGATGCTGCCCCCCAGTGAAATTCGTATGGTCTGAGGGAGGGAGTCTCGCCGTTGGATGTAGCGCTCGAGCACCTCGAAGCGCTGATGATCGAGTAGCGGGCGCTGGGCCGTCAGCTCGGCGGACTGTTGCTCCGGAATCTCCTGAGTTCCCCGATCTCGCACCACCACGGTCCCAGCGATGATGTCCCCCAGTCGCTGGCTGCGCGGGTGCAACGCCACCAGGCCCAAGCCGACCACGCTGGACCCGATCGGCTGCATGTCGATGATGCGCACGAGGTTCCGGAGCGCCGCCGCCTGAGGTGTGACCGGGGTGCCGCCCGCCCCGATGACGCGTAGGCCCAGAATCGTCTTACCCACCGTCCTCCCATCGAAGAAACCCTCCGCCAGGAAGAAGTAGCCCCACTGGAGTGCGAAGCTCGCCAGGCCTGCCAACGCCACTCCCGTACTCGTGATCAAGTCGCTCGACGAAATCTGTGAGAGTCCCGCGAGCGCCAAGAACAATCCGACGGAGGCCATCGTAAGGATCCCGAAGTCGACGATTACCGCGGCCGACCGCGATCCGATGCCCGCCAGCTCGAAGCCGATCCGCACGTGCTCCGGAGTCTCGATCTGGACCACTGTCGCCCGATCCAGATGGACGAATCCAGCTCCGCGTTCGGACTCGGTGGGCTCGACCTGGGTGCGTTCGCTCATGGAGGCAACGTAGCGCCCAGGGGCCCTGAGGCTATCAAAGCTCGAAACCGAGCGCTCCTGCTACTTTTGGTTCTTCACCTGTTTGCGATCGAGCGTCAGAAACGTGAGGTCGGCGGGGTCGGACGCCACGTAGATCGCGGCCGCCAAGTGCCACAGATCCGCGCCGCGCATGTAGGCGGTCCGGAGCACCCGAGTGATCTCTGAGGAGAGCGGTTGGTCCGGAAGCACCCACTTGATCCAAGAGAAGTGGGAATCGTCGACCTCCACCCCCTCGCGAGCCAACGCGGCCCGGAACTCGGCCTCGAGTAGATTCGATGAAAGCAAGACGTCGTACTCAACCAACCGTGACCCCGCCTCCGCCCGCCCGGGTTCGTCGAACGCGATCGCCACGAGGCAGGATGTATCGACGTACGCGGCCTTCAATCGTCGCGCTCTTCCAAGAAGCGCTTCAAGGCTCCCCGCCGCTGCGCCACAGGGCGCAACTCACCCAGCGGTTCGTCCCCGCCGACTAGAATGCCCTCGAGCATGTCGAGGCGCCGCGCGAAGTCGACGGCGACCGCCACACCGTGCTGGCTGACTCCGACCGCGCGCAGTACCATCCTAGTGCCAAAAGGGCCGACCCGTTGTACCCAGCACTGACTAAAGGGGAGATCGGCAAACGTCTTGCTAGCGTTCGCCTCGTCTCTCCGGGGAGGAACGCATGTCTTCTTTGTCCCGTAGCACTTCCCGTCTCCCGCGGAGCCTCGCTCTCGCACTGGCCGCACTGATGACCTTGCCCGTGCTCGGGCTCGCTCAAGATCGCGGCAACCCGTACGGAGAGTGGCGATACCAAAGCGCAGACTCGTGGGGCACGCGCTACTCGCCGGTGGATCAAATCAACGCCGACAACTTCGGCGACCTCGAGGTCGCGTGGGTGTGGCAGGCGAACAACTTCGGTCCCACGGTCGACTACCAATTCAAGTCGACCCCGACCTACATCGATGGGATCCTCTATACCGTGGCAGGCCAGCGCCGCACGGTAGCCGCCATCAACCCCGCAACCGGCGAGACGCTGTGGACGTACCGCGAACCCAATACGACTCGTTGGGAGCGCTCCATGCGGCAGAACTACGGCAAGGGTGTCGCGTACGGAGAGGTCGACGGTCGGGGCGTGATCTTGTACACGTCGCCGGCCTTCTTCCTGCACGCGCTCGACGCGAAGACGGGGCGGCACATCGAGGGCTTCGGCGCCCCGGTGCCGCTCGAAGGCTTCCCGCAAACGGGTGTCGTCGACCTGCTCGTCGACCTGCTCGACGACTGGGAGCCCTGGGAAGCTTGGGACCAGCCGTACGATCCGGACTTCGGGATTCCCCGCGAGCTGGGCTTCATCACGACCTCATCGCCGCCGATCGTGGTGAACGGCACCGTGGTGGTGGGCAACTCCGCCGAGCAAGGCTACAACCAGACGCGCATCGAGAACGTGCCGGGTGACATCCTCGCCTACGACATCGGTACGGGCGACTTCAAGTGGAAATTCCACGTGATCCCGCGACCCGGTGAGGTCGGGCACGACACCTGGCTGAATGACGCTTGGCGGACTACGGGCGATGTCTCTTCATGGGCGCCGATGTCCGCGGACCAGGAACGGGGGATCGTATACATCCCGACGAATCCGCCCACGATCGATTATTTCGGCGGCTTCCGCCCCGGCGATAACCTGTTTGGAACCAGCGTGATCGCGCTCAATGCCGACACCGGCGAGCGCGTCTGGCACTTCCAGACGGTCCACAACGACCAGTGGAACTACGACATCCCGAACGTGCCGATCATCGTGGATCTGCAGGTAGACGGGAGACCGGTCCCTGCTGTGGTCCAGACGACCAAGACGGGGATCATCTACGCGTTCGACCGCGAGTCCGGCGAGCCGATCTGGCCGATCGAAGAGGAGGAGGTGCTGCAGACCGTCGTGCCCGGCAACTGGACAGCGGCGACGCAACCCATCCCCAGCAAGCCCGAACCGGCCGAGCCGCTCGGGCTTCCCGAGGCCGACGTGATCGACTTCACGCCCGAGTTGCATGCGGAGGCACTGGAGATCCTGAGCAGGTACAACGTGGGTGGCCCGTTCATGCCGCGGCTCTACGACGATCACAGCACGGGAGTCGAGGACAACATCCGCTGCTACGGTGGATTGAACATCACGAACCCGGCGACGCTCGACCCGTCGACGGGCATCCTCTACATGGCGTCCGCGCGTCGCTGCAGCGGTGGCAGCGTGGCGCTGGGCATCGAGGCGGACGATCCGGCGAACCCGCGGACGACGGGCACGACGATTTCCCAATGGGTCGCGGGCCCCGGTGGTGGGATGGGTACGGTCCAGGGGCTGCCGATCACCAAGCCGCCGTACAGCCGCTTATCCGCATTCGACATGAACACGGGCGAACGCATCTGGTGGATACCGATCGGGGACGCGCCCGAAGCGGTCAGGGACCATCCGGCGCTGCAGGGCATGGATCTGTCACGGATGGGCAGCGGCGCCAACTCGATCCAGATGGTCGCGGGCGACCTGCTCTACGCTACCGAGGGATCGAGTGGTCCGGCAGTTCTCAACGCCTTCGACAAGCGAACCGGCATGCCGGTCGGCGAGGTCGCGCTGCCTTCACCGGGCCAGTACGGCATGATGACCTACCTGCACGAGGGCCGGCAACACGTCGTAATCCAGGTGGGCCGCCCCGGTCGCCTGGTGGCGCTACGTCTTCCGAACTAGATCCGAAAACAGGAAGAGACGGGGGCCCGGCGACCAAGTCGGGCCCTCGCCGCATTATTTCACCGCCGCTTCACCGCTGGTTCACCGCCAGCGCCCCGGCGTATCCCTCGGAATCGATCTGCAGCTCGCCACGCGCGCGGAACCGCTCCAGCGACGAGGGGTCGCGACCGAACATTCGCGACTCCTGCCAGCCCTCATAACTACGGTACCAGGCTATGCGCAGCATCTGAGCGGTGCCGTCCCCATCGGGTGTCTCACGAAACAGTCCCACCACTTCGGCTCCGAACGTCGGCTCGAAGGTCTGCCACGCTTCTACACTGAGTCGGATGACGGTGTTGACGTCCTCCGGGGCGAACGTGCTGAGTCGGTGCACGTAGAAACCGGGACGAAATAATTCGCTAACTCGCTGCGGGCGCACCGTAGACCGGAACGAGCGAGTCCGCACACGGATCACCTCGTACAGCACATTCAGCGCTCGATCCGCGCGCCCGCTCGCGCCGTCCACGGACTCATCCGGCCACGCGATCATCACGAGCAGCTCGTTGGGGCCGAGACGCTCGAAGGGCGCATCGTCCTCCAGCGGGACCTCGTGCCAAACGCCCACCAACAGACCACCCTGCTCGACGATGCCCGGGAGGGCTTGCTCGCGAAACGCCTGTAGAGCGGTCGTCCAGTCGTTCCGCGTGCGCACCTCGGAATACGTGAAGACATGTACGGCTGCGGCGGGCGCGTCATCCGGCAGCACAGCGCCATCGGCCCCGCCGGCCTCGGGCTCTCCGGAGCCACATGCGAGCAAGACCGGAAGGACGAGGCACGGCCACTGTAGCCGGGGACGACCCAGAGGAGGATGGAACAGGGCAAACCTCATGGAAACGGTGTCTCCCCAATCGAGTTCAGGGGCGTTCGAGACAGCTTGCGAGAGCAATGTGCCTACGGCCAGGCGGGTGCGCGAGGCCTGCCGCCGGCCCCGAGCCTTGCCATCTCCGGGGGCCCCGCTCTACCGTGCCTCTTGTCGGAGGCGCGCCCAACCCCGCGGCCCGGCCCGAGGTGACCATGACCCACTCCGCCGTTGATCTGAGTCCGACCGACACGTTCGAACTCTCCGCCGCGAGCGTACGCGACCTGCTCGTATCCCGCGAAAGCGCCGTGCGTCGCATCTTCACCGGTGGTGCGCTGACGCTCCTAGCTGGCCCAACCCTGTTCCTCGCTGGCTTCTTGGTCGACACCAACCTTCAGCCTCTTGGCATCTTCGCGATGCTGGCTAGCATCGCGCTTGCCGGGACCGGACTGACCTTGATCGGGCTGGCAGCGAAGCACCTGCTGCGCTTCGGGGGCCCGTTCGGCTCCATGCTCTTGACCGCGCTCGGTGGCTTCGGGGCCAGTGTTCTGGCGTTGCTCTCCTCGATGGTCCTTCAATGGTTCGTCCCCGCAGGCCCGGCGCTGGAGACGCTGAGCACCTTAGCCGGGATGGGTTTGCTCTTTTTCACGGTCATGTTCGTGCTCGTCGTCATCGCGGGACTGATGCGCTGGGCCGCGGTATCTCCAGGGAAGAGCGAGTCGTAGAAGTTTGCATCGCCCTCCTGCACCGGCCGGTGCCTTTACCTTCCGGTTATGAATGATCGTTCCGCCGTGCGCGGCGCCCGCCGCTCCGGATTCCGCACGGCCGCGACCGAAGCCTGGGCCAAGGCGTGGATCGCCCGGATGGCCGAGCGGTCGACGCCTCCCTTGCAGTCTACCTGGGTGGAGACCAGCCTCGGACGGACTCACGTTTTGCGCTCTCCGGACCCCGACACAGGGAGAGACGTCGTTTGCTTCCCGGGCTTCGGAACGAACAGCGGTTGGTGGTGCGTGGCTGGGAACCTCGGGCCTCTCATGCAGGTCGCCCGGGTCTGGATCGCCGACGTGCCAGGGCAGCCGGGTCTGAGCGCAGGGTGGGCGCCACCGTTCACGCGCGATGGCTACGACCTCTGGATCGAGCAACTCGTGGACGGCCTCGGCCTGGACTCCGTGAGCCTCATGGGGGTGTCTCTTGGCGGACTGTTGGCGGTGCGCGGCAGCGTCCGCCTGGGAAGCCGCGTCGAGCGCACGGTGCTTCTGGCGCCCGCCGGCTTCGTGCGGCCGTGGCTCGGCCTCGCGGGAATGGCGGTGCTGCTGCGGCACTACCTGAACGCGACGCCGCAGACCACGAAGGAGTTCGTCCGGGAGTGCGTGCTCGGGCCGCAACAGCTGGAGCCGGAGCCACTGGCCGAGTTGGAGGACGCCCTCTTTCGCTTCGGTACCGGGTTCTCCAACCGAAGCAGAATTCCACCGCTGCTGGCCAACGGAGTGCTTCGCGCGGCGAAGGCGCCCGCCATGATCATCGTCGGAGAGAGCGACCCCGTATTCTCCGCGAGAAGGACGCTCGAGCGCGCGCGACGGCTGATGCCGAATCTCGAGGCGACTGAATCAATGGCCGGGCACGGTCACGGGCTCGAGGTGTCGGGCCCCGTAATGGAGCTGGCTGCGACCTTCATTGGCGCTGGCCCTTGAGGCGCTTCGCTTCACCTGGCGCCCCCACCCCCACCCCCGCCCCCACCGAAGGCGTACGAAAAGTTGATCAGCGGGAAGCAGCAAAAACCCTCGTCCTCTCCCAGGAAGCCTCCCAGCGCCAGGTCCGTGGAGAATCGCTGACCGAGGATGCGTATCCCTCCCGAGAAAAGGACGCCTGTCTCCCCCGGCAAGAAATAGTTCTCCGTGATGAGCTTGATGCGCCGGCTGACGCGGGTCTCACCTCCAATCATCGCCACGGGCTCGCTCGAGAATTCGTCGCCGGCGAAGCCGAAGCCGACTCCGGCCGTGATCGCCCTGTCGTCTGTGCCGAACGTTCCCACCCCATAGACGATGCCCACCTGGTCGTCGTCGGCGAAGAAGACCAGCGTGCCCACGGAGATTTCGGCCTTCGAGGCTCTGAAGACCTGTAGCTTGGGTGCCAAGTAGAACGGCTCCACCTCACCGAGCGTCAGGGGCGCACCCGCGGCGATCGTGAAACGATCCGTGACACCGACCGCGAAGAAGGGGAGCACGATCAAGTATGTGCCGAGGTACGCCTCCCCCTTGTCGAGCGTGCGGCCAGTAGCCGTGAAAAAGAGCCGCGAGAGGTTCGGATCCTTTCTCCAGAACTCGCCGTCGACGACTCTTCCTTCCGCGGAGCGTACTCCTCGGATCTGCGAGCGCTCCACCTCGATTCGAGCCCCGCCCAAAGTGACCAGGACAATCGTCTCGCCCTCTGCCTCGGCCACCCGCGCGAACAACACGGAACCGTCCACCAATTGGATCTCGAGCAGCGCTTCGCCTGGGGTGAGTGCCGCCGCTTCGTCTTGTGCGGCTACCGATACCGGCGGGACGACGAGCGTGAAGGCGCCGACCACCACGAGGGCAAGACGCCACCAAGCACCCACCTGCACCATCGTTCTAGCTGACCGGGCCTGCATTCTGTGCTCCTGGCTCGAGAAAGTTCGTGAGTCATTCATACCTCATGGGCCGAGCCGAGGTGCATACGACCTACTACGTATGCCGAAAGGCTGTTGACGTAGGGGCGCCCGCAGGTCCTTGGTGCGGTTCAGCCCGACGCCATAGGTTGCGCTCTGGCCTTGAGTTCCGAAGCGATGCCGAGAGTGCCTACCCATGCCCCACACGATGCCCGCGAATATGCTCGGCGGCGACATGCTGTGGTGGAGAGAGGGAGCGGGCGTGCACACGCTGGTCACGCTGGCATGGGAACTGGCCGGGCTCACCGGGCCGGAGGCGCTGGGACTGCACTTCGTATTGCACGATGAAACGGGCGAGGAAGTGCATCGCTGGACGCGGCCCTATGCGCCCGGTGACGTCATCATCGTCGACAGCGCTCGGCTAGAGGACGCCCCGAGTATCGAGAGCGGAGTCCTGGGCATCTTCGCCACCGCGGGAGAGGACTGGGTGGGCACGTCGACGACCCAATACTCCCGACTCTATTCTCTCGTGGATTGGTACTCCGATGAAGGTGAGCTGGTGGCCCTTCACAACGATCATTCGTTGACCAACGATGGGGAGTCTCGAGTCGCGATGACGGAGATGGTGGTCCACGAAACACTTAGGGACCGCAATTCGCTGGTCTTCGCCAACGGCTATCTGCCTTTGCGGCCCGGAGGCATCACGCTCCAGGTGCGGAATCACCGAGGGGAGATCCGAGCGATCGAGAATCCCGATGAGGCACCGCCGTTCACCATCGTGGAGATCGAGCTCCACCGGCACATCGAGGACATTCTGGACTTCGTGGACGGTAGGCCCGCCACCGTCGAAGGGCTACTCGAATCGCCGTGGCTGTTCGCCCGCCCCTGGGTCATCACCCGCGGAGCGAGGCTGTCCGGATACCACGGAGGTGATCGCTACTCCTGGAGCGGGTTGGCGCAGGCCCAGTACGACATGCTGGGCCGTGGAGAGGTAAATCCGATGGCGGTAGTTCGACGTGCCGGTCTGCGGACCCACGTGCATGCCTTCAACTCGCACGACGACGGCGTCGAGGGCGACCAGCTCATCGACGCTCGACTCTACGATGAGGAAGGCACACTCGTCACCTCGCGGGACCGATGGCTCGCCGCCCCCGACATGGGGGCAGCTCATGGCGATCTCGACGATCTCATCCCGGGCGACGGCGACTTCACGGGCCACGTATCGTTCACATTCACGCCAAAACCGAATGGCGAGTACCCGGGTCGCCTGCAAGCGTTGATGGAGTACCGGACCGACGTGAATACGGCGCGGGTCATGGCGTGGAGCGACCAGTGGGGCGCGCCACACCGGCTCCTGCAGCGGATCCCTCGCCTCGCAGGCTACCGCGCCTGGGCGCGGCCGCCGTTCACCACGTACATCAGCATTACGAATGCGGGCCCCCGGCCGCGCGTCGATGGCACGGGCGAATACGCACATGTGGCCGAATACACCGTCACGCTTCGCGCGCCAGACGGAGGTTTCTCCTCCACCACAGGAGTCCTGCCAGCGCACGCCACCCGGTTCGCCTCGGTCTACGAGCTGTTCCCGAACGCGGCGGAGCTGCTCGGCGAACTCGGCGTCGGCTGGCTGGTGGTCGAGAGCTTCGCGGACCTCGCGCTCGTGCAGTTCACGCATCACGACGCCTCCGGCGTGTGGAGCGCCGAGCACTTCATGGCCGTCGAGTACGTTTACGAGGGCCGCATCACATCCGCGGCCGGCCGGTAGCCGGTCGATGACCTCCCATCACGCGAGAACCAGCCATAATGCCTAACGCCAGGACTGTCCGTGCCCTGCTCGAATCCGGGGATGCGGACGCAAACGCGATCGGCGCCCCGGGACGCACATCGCTGACGTACGCCGGCCTGAGGGAGCACGCCGACCGCACCGTCGCCACGCTGAACCAGATGGGGATCGGGCGCGGTGATCGGGTGGCCATCGTGCTCCCCAACGGGCCCGAAATGGCCTCGGCGTTCATCGCGATCGCCGCGGGCACGACCACCGCGCCGCTGAATCCCGGATACCGGCGCAAGGAGTACGACTTCTACCTGGATGACCTGGGCGCCAAGGCACTGGTCGTCGAGGAGGGCAGCGAGTCCGAAGCCATCGACAGCGCCGAAGCGCTCGGCATCAGCGTGGTCGAGCTGCGAGTCCCCGACGGAGCCCCAGCGGGCGTGTTCGATCTCGTCGACCGCGGCACCGCGAATGACGTCGCGAGCGGCGCTCAGAATCCAGGCATGGCGGAGCCCGACGACGTCGCGCTCGTGCTGCACACCTCGGGCACGACAGCCCGGCCGAAAATCGTACCCCTGCTCCACCGCAATGTATGCGCATCGGCGAAAAACATCCGCACCACACTCCGTCTCGAGCCCGCGGATCGCTGCTTGAACGTGATGCCGCTCTTTCACATCCACGGCCTCATGGCGCCCGTGCTCTCGTCACTGTCGACCGGGGCAGAGGTCGTTTGCACGCCGGGCTTCAACGCGCTGAAGTTCTTCTCGTGGCTCGACGCCGTTGCGCCCTCCTGGTACTCGGCGGTGCCCACGATGCACCAGACGATCCTCGCGCGATCCTCCCGCAACCCGGATTCGGTGGCGAACGCACGACTGCGGTTCATTCGCTCTTCGTCGTCGTCGCTCCCACCCCAGGTACTCCATGCGGTCGAGGAGACCTTCGGCGTCCCCGTTATCGAAGCGTATGCCATGACGGAGGCGTCGCATCAGATGACCTGCAACCAGTTACCTCCGGGAGAGAGGAAGGCAGGGACCGTCGGCATCGCCTCCGGCCCCGAAGTCGCGATCATGAACGTCGATGGTGACTTGCTCACCGTAGGTGAGACCGGCGAGGTCGTCATCCGCGGACCGAACGTGACACCCGGATACGAGAACAACCCGGAGGCCAACGCCAAGGCGTTCACGAACGGCTGGTTTCGGACCGGCGATGAGGGCGTCATGGACGAGCACGGCTTCCTCAAGCTGACGGGACGCCTCAAGGAGATCATCAATCGCGGCGGCGAGAAGATCTCTCCGCTGGAGGTCGACGTCGCGCTCATGGACCACCCCTCGATTGAGCAGGTGGTGACCTTCGCGGTGCCGCACGCCAAGCTCGGCGAGGAAGTCGCGGCGGCCGTCGTGCTACGCGAGGGGGCTGAAGCGCAGCCTCAGGAGATCCGCGCTTTCGCGTCCGAACGACTCGCGAGCTTCAAGGTCCCGAAGACCGTGTTGATCCTGGACGAGATCCCCAAGGGACCGACCGGCAAACCGCGCCGCATCGGGCTGGCCGAGCAGCTCGGGCTCGTTTGAGCCGCGCACAAAGATGAAGATCTGCATCTACGGAGCCGGCGCGATCGGGGGCTATCTCGGCGTGCAGCTGACGCTCTCCGGAGCGGACGTCACGCTGATCGCGCGCGGGCCCCATCTCGAGGCCATGCGGGCGAAGGGGCTCAAGCTGCTCATCGACGGGGAAGAGCGCATCGCGCACCCGTTCTGCACGGCCGACCCTTCTGAGGCCGGACCTCAGGACTACGTGATCGTCACGCTCAAGGCCCACTCCACGCCGGCGGTCGTGCAGCCGATGCAACCGCTGCTGGGGCCGGAGACCGCAGTGGTGACCGCAGTGAACGGGGTGCCGTGGTGGTACTTCTACGGCCTCGAAGGCCCCTGGACGGACCACCGCCTCGAGACCGTGGACCCGGGCGGCGCACAGTGGAGCGGCATCGGGCCGGAGCGCGCCATCGGGTGCGTGGTCTATCCGGCGACCGAAGTCGTGGAGCCGGGAGTCATCCAGCATCTGGACGGGAACCGCTTCACGCTGGGCGAGCCGTCCGGTGAGAAGACCGACCGCGTGAAAGCGCTGGCGAGGGCCTTCATATCCGCGGGGCTGCGCGCGCCCGTGCGCCGCATCCGTGACGAGATCTGGGTGAAGCTCTGGGGCAACCTCTCGTTCAACCCCATCAGCGCGCTGACTTTGGAGACTCTGGACACGGTCGCGACGGACGTCGGCACGAGGGCCGTCGCGAAGGCGATGATGCTCGAAGCGAAAGCGATCGGCGACGAGCTCGGAGTTCGTTTTCCAGTGGACGTGGAGAGGCGGATCGACGGCGCGGCGGCCGTCGGCGCGCACCGGACCTCGATGCTTCAGGACCTGGAGCGAGGCCGCCCCATGGAGATCGACGCGTTGGTGAGTTCCGTGCAGGAAATGGGCCGACTGGTGGGCGTGCCTACCCCGACGATCGACGTGGTACTCGCGTTGGTGCAACAACGCGCCCGCGTGGCGGGGGCGTACGGGCCCTAGCAGCCCGTGTGCTCAAGCGTCCCGTCTACAGGATCTCGCTCAGCGCCTCGTCGAGTTTTCCGACCGTGCGATCGACGTTCTGCAGCTTGTCCAAGCCGAACAGGCCCAACCGGAACGTCTGGAAGTCCTCGGGCTCGTCACACCTGAGCGGCACCCCAGCCGCGATCTGGAGGCCCAGCGCCGCGAACTTCTTGCCGGTCTTGATGCCCTCGTCGTCGGTGTAGCTCACGACGACCCCGGGCGCCTGGAATCCCGGCGCGGCCACGCTCTTGATGCCCTTGCTCTCGAGCAGGGCGCGCACTTTGGCGCCGAGCTCTTCTTGCTGCGCCCGAATGCGATCGAAGCCATAGGCCCCGGTCTCCGCCATGACCGACGCGAACGTCCTGAGCGCGTCGGTCGGCATGGTCGCGTGATAAGCGTGCCCACCGTTCTCATACGCTTGCATGATCTGGTGCCACTTGCCGAGGTCGCACGCGAAGCTGCTGCTCGTCGTGGCAGCCAGCCGCTCGAGTCCCAGCGCGCTCAGCATGACGAGGGCACAGCAGGGCGACCCGCTCCAACCCTTCTGCGGTGCGCTGATGAGCACGTCCACGCCGCACTCCTCCATGTCCACCCAAATCGTTCCGGAGGCGATGCAGTCGAGTACCAGCATACCGCCGACCGCGTGTACGGCGTCGGCCATGGCTCGAGTGTAGGCGTCGGGTAACATCATGCCGGAAGACGTTTCGACGTGAGGCGCGAAGACCACGCCGGGTCGCTCAGCCTCGATGGAGGCCACCACCTCGTCGATCGGCGCCGGTGCGAAGCCGGCCTGAGGCCCGTCCTCTACGGGCCGAGCCTTGAGCACCACTGTCTCGGACGGAATATCGCCCATCTCGAAGATCTGGCTCCAGCGGAAGCTGAACCACCCGTTTCGGACGACCAAACACTTCTGGTCCGTGCCGAATTGTCGCGCCGCGGCTTCCATACCGAACGTGCCGCTTCCGGGCACGACCACTACTGCCTGGGCGTTGTACACCCGCTTCAGCGTCGCGGAAATGTCGTTCATAACCGCTTGAAACGATGCAGACATGTGGTTGAGCGAGCGGTCCGTGTAGACGACCGAGTATTCGAGCAGTCCGTCGGGATCGACGTGAGGAACTAGTCCGGGCATCTGGCCTCCGATGGGGCGCCTGATCGTGCTGATGACGAGGGATTGGTGGGATCGTTGGATTCTCGCGCTCCCGCCACGCGTCAGCATGGTGGTCGGGCCCCGGAATCGCAATTCGCTTCATCGCGGGGCCCTCTCGGGCGTCACTCTACCTCAATGCTCACCCGCCGCTTGTCGAACGCCATCAGCCCCGCGATCCCCTGCGACGACTCGATGGGAGTCGGGTAGCCCCAGGCGAGGTCCACCAGCGACTCGTCGCCGTGCTGATACGTCCAGTACGCGGCATCCCCCTTGATGGGACAGTGCGTCTGCGTCGCAGTCGGCGCGAGACTCCCCATCTGCACGTCCTCGGGCGGGAAGTAGTACACGGGGTCCATCCCTCTTCCGCGCGCGAACTCCTCGAGACGCACCGTGTTGTCGGAGCGGGCAACCACCTGCTCTCCAACTCGCACGGTGACCGTCGTACCCGGACTGCTCAGCTCGTGGTAGTGATCATTCATGCTTCCTCCTAGGCAGCTGCCGCGGGACGCGGCTTCCGGCTCACGACCTCGCCGGTCTTGGCGTGCTGCTCGAGCCCGGACAGAACCTGGCCGAGGATCTTGCGGAACTGTCGTGTCATGACCGTCTTACCCATGACCCATCCAAGGGGGCCGAACTTCGGCTTGAACGCCATCCTGAAACTCACGCGACTCTTGCTGCTCGCGAGCGGCTCCACCGTGAGCCGAGCGATGCCTGTCACGAGTGGGAAGTTACCCGGGTTGGTGATCTCGACGTCGTAGGACTCACCCTCCGTATAGTCGATGATCTGCTCCGTGATCTGATTGCCGTCATGGAAGTGACAAACCCGCTCGGCTCCAAGCCCGGACTCGACGGCGTTCTGGATCGGAGACCTCTCCACGAACGGATGGAACCGGTAAATGCCGCCGAAGTCGTCGATGATCGCCCACGCTCTGTCCGCGCTCACGTCGATCACTCGATCCACCATCACCTCATGCATCGTCATTCTCCTCGTTGTTTACAGTTGGGTCATGCCACCGTCGACGACCAGCTCGGCACCGAGCACGTACGAAGACTCGGGACTCGAGAGGAACAGAACCGCGTTCGCCACTTCTTCCGCCGCGCCGAACCGCTTGAGCGGCACACGCTCCGTGAAGGCGGCCGCCATCGCTTCCTGAGCCTCCGGAGGCAGCCCGAGACGGCTGAAGATCGGCGTTTCGATCGGGCCCGGGTTCACACGGATGCCGCAAGCCACCGGCTCGGCTGAAAGAGTACGCGCCAGCGACCGTAGCGCGGCCTTACTCGCAGAGTAGACGCTCATGGCCGGGTTTCCGGTCTCGTTGGCGATCGAGGTCGTGAGCACGATCCCCCCGCCGTCGTTCATCAAGGGCAGCGCCTTCTGTACCGTGAAGTACGCCCCTTTGACGTTGACGCCGAAGGTCAGGTCGAAGTGTGCTTCGTCGACGTCCTCGATCGGGCGCATGTTGGCCAAGCCGGCGTTCACGAAGAGAACGTCGATCGAGCCGAACGCAGCCCTCACTTCCTCATAGAGGCGGTCCAGGTCCTCCATATTCTGGGCATCTCCTGCCATCCCCATCGTCTCGCCACCCAATTCAGCGACGGCCGCGTCGAGCGTCGTCGTGTCTCGTCCAAGCAACGCTACCCTCGCGCCCTCGGCCGCCAAACCGATCCCGCTGTTTCCGCCCGTGATCACCGCAACCTTTCCATCCAGCTTTCCAGTCATTCGATATCATTCTTGATTGATCGTTCTACAATTCGTGAAAAAAAGTCACTGCTCCAGCAGCATGCGCGCCGAGGCGATCGAGTCGCGCTGGAAGGACCCGGTCGGATCCAGTCTTCCGACGGTCGACAGCCCTTGGCCAAGGGTCGTGAAGAGCCGAGCGAGGGCCCTGGGGTCGCGACCCGCAGGCAGCTCCCCGTCCTTCCGGGCCCTTTCGAGCGCGTGGGTGAATGCCGCTTCGATCTCGCCCAGCATGCCGCCCAACTCCGCAGCGAAGCGCTGCTCGCGCATTCCGAATTCGGCGATCGAATTCGCCATCAGACATCCCTTGTGCGCGATGTCCGTGCTCGCCTCCTCCCACCCCTCCAGGAGTCTGCGCACGTTCTCGAGACCGGAGCCAGGTCCCCTCAGATCCGTAATCATCGGCTCGAGGCGAAGCCGTTTGTACCGGGTGAGCGCCTCGGTGAACAGCGATTCTTCGTCGCCGAAGGTGTTCTAGAGGCTCTGACGGCCGACGCCCATGTGCGCGCAAAGCTGCGCCACCCCAGTCGCCTCATATCCCTGCGACCAGAAGAGGTCCATGGCTTTGTCGAGCGCTTCGTCACGCTCGAACTCTCTGGGTCTGCCTGTCATGGGACGGGAGATAGACTTATGGATCGATCTGTCAAGAATCCGCGCCGGCTCCCTCGGATCCCGACGGGGAGACACCCTTCATGAACAGTCGGGTGATCTGCTCCGCGAGCGCGGCCCGGTCAGCGACCTCTTCACCGAACAGAAGCGGGCGAATCACGGCGTTGCCGATGATCATCCCCATCAAGCTGGAGAGCGCCACGTGAGGGTCGATCTCCGGCGCGAGTTCGGCGGCCTCGAGAAGGGGTGCCAAGGGGAGACCCCCGTGATTGGCCTTCATGCGCTGAAACGCCCGCCTCGTGATGGGATCGGGTGCGACCACGAGCCCGAACAGATCACGTTGCTGCTCGGTGATCTCAAGCACACCGGACACGAAAGCGGTGATCTTGTCCTCGAATGTTTCCGCGCCGGCGAGAGAAGCCAGCGACAGGCTGATGGGTCCCCTCTCGGAAATGAGCGCGAGCACGAGTCCCTCTTTGTCGCCGAAGCGGTTGTAGAGCGTCATGGGGCTCACGCCGGCGCGCTCGGCGATGCCTTGCATCGTCGCGCCGTGCACGCCCGCTCGCGTGAACTCGGCCAGCGCGGCGTCGAGGACCCTGGTATGCGTACCGGCCCGGTCGAGGGAGACGGTCACTCCGCGCGCTTCACACAGCGCGGAGCGAAGGCCCTGGGCGCTCCCGAATCGGCGATAGACCGTAGCGCGTGATACGCCAGCGGAGGCGGCCACCCGATCCATGGAAAACCCTTCGGGACTCGACTCGATCAGGCGCAGGGCCGCATCGAGGATGCGCTCACGGAGGTCCGGCGAGGACTCTGGTTTCATGAATACCCCATGGCTTGCACGCGCTGACACGATAATATAGTGTTGCTATAATCATCGTATCACAAGGCCCGCCGCGTGACCCGGGCTCGACGGATCTCAACATCTGCGCATGAAGACGAAAGAACGCATGTGGTCGAAGATTCGGCCTCACCTGATCGCAACTCTGGCCCTCCTGGCCGCGGGCTGCTCGTTCGCGCCGGGCCCCGAGCTTCCTCAGCCGGTGGAGACGCTCCCCGAATCCTTCCTGGAGTCGGAGGCCGCGGGCGAATACGCGCCGCTCGAGTGGTGGCGCGATTTCCGTAACCCCACCCTGGACGCGCTGATCGACTCTGCGCTCGTGTCCAACCTCGATCTCGTCGAGGCCGTCGCTCGGGTCGAGCAGGCCCGGGCCCAATCGGGCATCGCGTGGGCGGATCTCTTCCCACAGGTCCAGGCTGGAGCGGACGTGAGCCGGTCGAGTCAGCCCGCCAACACGGGGATCGGCGGAGCCCTGGGGGGTCAGGCCCGTGACTCCTCGCAGGCGGGCCCCGTCTTCGACCGCTTCGCGTTCACGACGTACTCCGCGTCGCTGGGCTTCTCCTGGGAGCTGGACTTCTGGGGCCGCGCTCAAAACGATGGGCGGGCGGCCGCGGCCGACCTCATGGCATCCCGTGCGGATCTACACGCCGCGCGGCTCGGAGTGCTTTCGGAGACCATCTCCACGTACTTCCAGATCGGCGATCTCAGGGAGCGCGTGGGTCTGACGCGAGAGACCGTAGACGTGCTCGAAGAGCGAGAGGCGCTGACCGAGACGCGCTACGATCGGGGCCTAGTCTCGTCTTTGGAGCTTTACCAGGTGCGCCTCGACCTGCGAACGGTGCAAGCCAGCCTTACACAGATCGAGATGCAGCTCGCCGACGCCGAAGGCCGCATGGCGGTGCTCATCGGAAAGTTCTCCGGCCGCATCGGCGGACTCCTGGCTTCGGAACTCGATCCGACGCTACCTCTCGACGCGATCGATACGGGTATTCCTGCCGACCTACTGCTGCAGCGCCCGGACCTGCGCGCCGCAGCCGAGCGCCTGGAAGCGGCCCGCTTCCGCGTGGGAGCGCGCAAAGCACAACTGCTTCCCACACTGTCGCTGTCCGGGTCCGTCGGCCAGCAGAGTAGCGACCCGGCAGGGCTGTTCGACGCCGGTCAGTGGTTCAGCAACCTGGTAGGAGGGCTGACCGCCCCGATCTTCCAGGCTGGGCGGCTACGCAACAACGTGAAAGCCGCCGAAGCCCAATACGTGCAGTTCGGCGCCGCCTTCGGCCGCGCGGTCCTGACCGCCGTCTACGAGGTCGAAACGTCGCTCACAGGCTACGAAGAGGAGCGCGAACGGTATGCGCTCCTGACGTCCCAGCGCGAAGAAGCGCAGGCCTCCGCGGACCTGCAGGCCCAACGCTACGCCGCGGGCGTCGTGGGCTACACGGACTATCTCGATGCCCTACGCACGCTGCTCGGCGTGCAATCCACGATCTCGACGGCAGGCGCCGATCTCGCGCTGGCCCGACTCGCCGTCCATCGCGCTTTGGGCGGCGGATGGACCTCGATCGAGACCACCCCATGAGCAACCGCAGAAGTCTCTTCGTCATGGCGGGCATCATCCTCGGGGCAGCGGCCCTCGCCCAGGTCATGATCATGGTTCGGCCCGAGCCTCCGCGGCGGCCCCCCGAGCCCGAGTCGCCCATCGTTGCTGTCGAAACCGTTGTGGCCGGGTCTGGACCGATCCTCGTTTTCGGAAGCGGCACCGTGCGTCCGCACTGGGAGATCGACATCGCGCCCGAGGTAGGCGGCAAGATCGTGGCGGTCAGCCCCAACTTGCAGAGCGGCGGCCACGTGTCCGCGGGCGAAGTCCTCGTCCGCATCGACCCCGCCGACTACGAGAATCGGGTCCAGCAGGCCGATGCCGACGTCGCCGCGCAGCGAGTGGCAGTGCTGCAAGCCGAGCAAGAGACGTACATCGCCCGGGCCGAGTACGAGCAGTTCCGCGCCCGGGAGCGTCGGAGGGGAAACGGCGCTGCGCCCCCGAGTCCCCTCGTGCTGCGTGAGCCTCAACTGCGGGCCGCGCGAGCGTCGCTGGCACGGGCCGAAGCCCAGCTACGCGATGCCGAGCTGGCCTTGGCCCGCACGGCGATCACGTCTCCGTTCGACGGGCGAGTCCGCGCCGAGATCGCCGACGTCGGTCGCTTCGTCGCCCCAGGGCAGAGTCTCGGACAGATCTACGCCTGGGACGCGGTCGAGGTGGTGGTGCCGATGTCCGACGGGGACGCTGCCCTGATTCCCGACCTCTGGTCGCTCCAGGCTGGCGACGACGACCGCTCGATTCCGGCAGCCGTGACCATCGACTACGGCGGCCGCCGCCTGATGTGGGAGGGATACGTCGATCGGGCCGAGACCGCGCTCGACGAGCAGAGCCGCACGATCGCCGTGGTAGTACGGGTCCCTGATCCGTCCACCCGAGGTCGAGCGATCGAGGGAGGCTCGGAGACGGGCGTGGCGCCGCCTCTGCTGGTCGGACAGTTCGCCCAGGTCACCATAGACGGCCTCGAGCTAGCCGAGTATTTCGTGCTGCCCCGCCGCGCTCTTCGACTCGGCAACGACGTCTGGACGATCGGCCCGGACGGACGGGTGCGGATCGTCGCCGCCGAGGTGCTACAGGCGACCGACGAGCGGATCTACGTGGTCGGGGACTTTACCGACGGACAACCCGTGATCGTGGGTGGCATCGCCCTCGCGACGAACGGCATGGAAGTGCGACTGGCCGAAGCGGTGACCTCGGTCGAGGCTGGGAGTCGGTAACATCATGACCCCGACGCCCGACGAAGATCGCTCGCAGAAGCGCGACCTGCGAGAAACGGACGAAGACTACAAAGGCCCGGTCGCCTACATGGCGAAACACAAGGTCGCCGCCAACCTGCTGATGGTGTTCATAATCATGGCCGGGCTCGTGTCGATGGGCACCCTGGTCCAGGAAGTCTTCCCCGAAATCAGCCTCGACATCATCATGGTCTCGGTCCCTTACCCGGGCGCGACACCGGATGAAGTGGAGCAATCGATCCTGCTCAGGATCGAGGAGCAGGTCCAGTCGGTGGAGGGGATCGACGAAATCATCTCCACCGCTTCGGAAGGGCTGGGAACGGTTTCCCTGCAGCTTAAACTGGGCGCGGATGCGAGTGCAGTACTAGACGACGTGAAGGCCGAAGTCGACCGGATCACGACCTTCCCGGTAGACGCAGAACGCCCGGAGATCCGCGAACTCACAACCCGCCAGAGTGTGATCAAGCTGGTGATTTTCGGGGACGTCGGAGAGCGCACGCTCAAGGAGATCGCATACCGGACCGAGGACGCGCTCTCCAATCTCGAGGCCGTGTCGTACGTGGAGACCAGCGGAGTCCGGCAGTACGAGATCTCGATCGAGGTCGATCAGAACACCCTCCGGGCCCTTGGTCTCACGCTGGGAGACATCTCTCGCGTGGTTCGACAGGGGAGCCTCGACCTTTCGGCCGGGAGTATAGAGACCCGGGATGAGCAGGTGCGCATCCGCACGCTCGGGCAGAACTACGATCAGCAGGACTTCGAATCCATTGTGGTCGTCAGCCGTCCAGACGGCACCGTGGTGCGACTCGGGGACATCGCGACCGTGATCGATGGTTTCGAGGACGTGGACCTCATCACCCGCTACAACGGTCGGCCCGCAGCCCTCGTAGAGGTCTACCGCACTTCGGACGAACGCGTGCTGGAGATCGTCGCCGCGATCGAGGCGGCTCTCGAGCAAGACGTCATTCCCGGGCTGCCCCCAGGCGTTTCCCTCGAGATCTGGAATAACGACGCGGACCTGCTCGCGGACCGTCTGCAGCTGATGTTGAAGAACGCCGCGCTCGGCTTGTTGCTGGTCCTCGTCGCGCTCACCCTCTTCCTCGAGTTGGGTCTCGCAGTCTGGGTGGCGGCCGGAATCGCGATGTCCTTCATCGGTACGCTGGCGGTGATGATGGTGCTCGGCGTTTCGATCAACGTGATGTCGCTGTTCGCCTTCATCCTCGCCGTCGGAATCGTCGTGGACGACGCCATCGTAGTCGGGGAGAACATCTACTCGGAGCGAGAGCGCGGAGTGCCTGGACTGCTCGCCGCGGTGCGGGGCGCCAAGCGAATCACAGGCCCCGTCATCTTTGCCGTGCTCACGACGATTACAGCGTTTTCTCCTCTGCTCTTCGCGCCCGGGATGATCGGGAAGATGCTTGGGGCGATCCCCATCATCGTGATATCCGTGCTGACTCTTTCGCTCATCGAGTCACTCCTGATCCTCCCCCACCACCTCTCGCACCTGCCCGAGCCACACGTTCGCGGGAAGAGCAGCATTACCCGCCGGATCAGCCGGATTCAGGGATCCGTCGATAAGCGGCTACAGGCCTTTATCCAGGGACCTCTCGATCGAGGGCTCAAATTCACCACCAAGGAGCCCGGCATCGTGATCGCGGGAGCTGTCGCGTTGATCATGTTATCGGTTGCCCTCGTCCCCGCGGGGCTGATTCGGGTCGAGTTCTTTCCCGCTGTAGAAGGCGACAACATCATCGCGGAACTCGAGATGCCGGAAGGCACCTCGGTCGAGCGCACGCGCCAAATGACGGAACGGATTCGGCTGGCCGCCGAGCGCACCGTCGAGCGACTGGAGACCGAGCGGCCGGCGGGCTCGCCCCCGCTCGTTCGCGGCGTCTACAGCGTGGTCGGCCAGGTACCCACCATCGGTGGGCCGATCTCTGCGGTGTCGCTGGGCACGCCCTCCGGTAACCGCGCGTACGTCGAGGTTCGGCTGCTCAGCGCGGAGGAAAGGACCCTCCCGGCCGCACGCTTCGAGCAGGTCTGGAGGGAGGAGCTCGGGAGCGTGCCGGAGGCCCGCTCGCTGACGTTCTCCGCGGATCTCGTCAACATCGGAGCGCCGATTCAAGTCGAGCTGTCGCACCCCGACCCCGTGCAGTTGGAGGCGATCGCGCGGATCGTGGTGAACGAGTTGGAATCCCTGGCGGGCGTCTTCGACGTGGAGACGGACCAGGATCAGGGACTCCGGGAGATTCAGCTCAGGTTGAAGCCCGAAGCCCGTACTCTGGGCCTCACGCTGGAAGGGGTCGCTCGACAGGTCCGCGCGGCCTTCTTCGGAGACGAGGCGTTGCGCGTGCAGCGCGGTCGCGAAGACCTACGTGTCTACGTACGCCTGCCCGAGAACGAACGTGACGCCATCGCGGACGTCGCGGACTATATGGTGCGCACACCGACCGGAGGGCAGGTCATGCTCGATCGGATCGCGCTGGTCTCCCTCGGTAGCTCGCCCACGACCATCAACCGCAAGGACGGTCGGCGAATTCTCACGATCAGCGGCGACGTCGACCCAGCCATCGTGACCGGGCAGGTGGCGACGCGCGAGCTGGAAGAGGTCATCCTTCCGCCCATCGCCGACGAACACGCCCAGCTCGGCATTCAATTCGGTGGTGCACAACAGGAACAGGCGGAGTCGATGAGCTCCCTTGGGCGAGGCTTCGCGCTGGCGCTCTTGGTCATCTACGCGCTGCTGGCCATCCCCTTCGGATCGTACGTACAGCCTCTGATCGTCATGGCGGCGATCCCATTTGGGATCGTTGGGGCGCTGTGGGCCCATCTGGCCATGGGCCTCTCCCTGGGGATGCTCTCGATCTTCGGGATCCTGGGGTTGTCCGGAGTAGTCGTGAACGACTCGCTCGTCATGATCGACTTCATCAACGAGCAACGCCGGAAGGGGATGCACGCGCGCGACGCGATCATTTCCGGCGCGAAAGCTCGGTTCCGCCCTATCATGCTGACCTCGCTCACGACGTTCCTCGGAGTCGCGCCACTAGTGTTCGAGCGCAGTCTACAGGCGCAGTTCCTGATTCCGATGGCGGCTTCGCTCGCTTTCGGCATCGTATTCGCGACGGCGATTCTGATGCTGCTGGTGCCCGCGCTGGCGATGGTTCAGGCGAACATGGAGGCGTGGTGGGCGGGGCATCGTGCGCAGAGACTCCCAGCGCCCGCGGCCGCCCTCAGAACAAGTAGGCAACCAGGCTGAGCGGCATGGCCCAGCACCATGGGCACCCTCGAGGCGCCTACCGGCCTCGAGGGTGCCGCGCGGTTGCGAGCCGCCCAGGTAGGTGACCTGCAGCTGGGTCCCCTCTTCGTCGCCCCCCCCGCCAGGTCGAAGGCCCCTTCTAGGAAGTCGCGCCAGTAAAAGTAGAGTTCGACGTAGTCGCTTGGGCGAATCCCATCCTGCCGCCGTCACGACAGACTTGACCTTCCGTCGAGAGAGATAGCGCCCTTACTGCGCGCCCTGCGCTTAACCAACCCTCCCGCGGAAGTCGTTCGAAGACGAGTGGTGCCCTTCCCGGCCGAGTCGCGGCGAGCACTCCGGTTGCTGGCGGGACGTGCCCGACCGACCTCGAGGCTCGCCGGAGGTGAGGTCGTCCCAGCGGGCGTGCGCGGGATTGCTCGCCATCGGTGTGCTCCAGTACGGGGCGCCTTCGCTCGAGGCACAGGCGCTGCCCTGAACGCCATCCTCGAGCACCTGCTCGATCCCGTCCCAAAGTGTGAGGAGGGTCTCGCGTCGCTCCTGCAGCGCGATAAGCCCGGCCTCCGTGACGGCGAAGAGACGCCGGATGTGTCCGCTGCGCTCCGGACCCGGCGCCTCGGCCCTCCACGCGAGCAGCCCCTTCTCCTCCAACCTGTTGAGCGTGGAGTAAAGGGCTCCCCGCGTGACGGCTCGGCCAACGGAGCGCTCCAGCTCCTCCGCGACCTCCGGACCGAACGCCTCGGCCCGCAATCGCACCACCACCAGAAGCACGAGTTGCTCGAATTCACCCAGGCCACTTCGACCGCTCATCTTCCACCACCCTTCGAGGTTCCAGAATGCAACCCAGAATGCAACATAGACTATGTCTATCTTGCAGACACCGGTGGGTCAAGTCGAGGACTACCGCGCCCTCGAAGCCTGTCCCCGTGAACGCCCCTAAGCGATAACATTGACCCAGACGAGAAGCCTCGACGATGGCTCGGCTCGAACCACCGGGAGGACCGATGACCGATACCGACGTGGAACAACCAAGAGTCGCCGTGGCCATGCTCGAGGGCCGGGGCCCTCTCAACCTCCTGGGTCGGGAGGGGTTCGTCGCATTGAAGGCACAATTGGAGCGGTTGGAACAGGACCGGAACGTGAGAGCCGTGATCCTAACCGGGTCCGGTGATCGCGCCTTCTCCGCTGGAGTGGACCTACGTGAGATGAAGGACCTGGATCAAGCGACCGCCGAAGCATTCATCACCGCGCTGCATGGACCGGCCCGAAAGCTGCTCACGATGGCCATTCCCGCGGTCGCCGCCATCCGGGGCCCGTGTTTGGGCGGGGCGTTGGAGCTGGCGCTTGCCTGCGACATACGCATCGCTGCGGACGACGCGGTGCTGGGCCTCCCGGAGGTCCGGGTGGGCATCCCGTCGGTAATCGAGGCTTCCTTGTTACCGCCGACGATCGGGTTGGGTAGGGCCCGCCGCCTGCTGCTCACCGGCGAGACCGTGGATGCCCGCGAGGCCCTGAGCATGGGGCTGGTGGACCGGGTCGTGCCCGTCGACTCATTGATGCCGGAGGCTCAGGAAACCGCTAACGGGTTCCTGGGCATGAGCAGGCGAGTGTTGGCCTCACAAAAGCAGATCATCGCGAAGTGGCTGGAGTTGGGAGAACTGGAATCGGCGGAGTTCACCATCGGAGAGTTCGCCCGGAGCTTCCACACGTCGATCCCGCGAGAGGGGATGTCGGCTTTCTTGGAGAAGCGCGCGCCCGAGTTCGAGCAGCTGTAGCGAACGCACCGGAACCATGTCTCAGGAGCGATACCGCGTGGCCGAACTGACGACTGAGCACGCGCAGCGAATCCTCGACGCGGTCGCTCCCGGGAATCGACTCGTCTCCGTTGCGGAAGCGGCTGCCGCGTTCACCAACTCGGTCCAGATACTCCACTGCGTGGCCCGCGAGGGCGGCGACTAGCGTCTGGTGGTCACGCGCCTGACCGAGGACCCCGACCCCGCTCGCGCCACGGCGGACTTCCACGGACTACGCATCGCCCGCGAACACGGCATCCCATCGCCCCAACCGATGCTTCTCGACGCTGAAGGTGAACTGCTCGGCACGCCGGGAATCGTCTCGAGATTCGTCGAAGGCAAGCAGGTCGCGCGTCCGGACGACACCGTCGCGTGGGCCAGGGAATTGGCCAGGATCCTGCTTCGGATCCACGCCATCGGGCTGACCGCCGAGGACCGGGAGCAGCTCTATCACGGCAACACGATGGGGCTCTACTTCCTGGATGGTCACTACCCCGAGCAGATGGCGGGCCACCCCCTTTCCGACGAGATCTACGGCGCCGTTCGCGAGCTGCGCCGCGACCTACGTGAGACCCCAGCCGTGTTTCTTCACATGGACTTCTGGCCGGGCAACGTCCTATGGAATGACGGCCGGGTCTCGGCCGTATTGGACTGGGACGCGGCCTCGTTCGGCGATCCGGCCCTGGACGTCGCGTACTTCAGGATGAACATGTACCTCAGGGGTTTGAAGGAGGCCGCCGACCCGTTCCTGGACTTCTACGAGTCGGAATCGGGCCCGGTGCGAAACCTCGGGTTCTGGGAGCTGGCGTGTGCTGCCCGTCCCCTGCCCATCCCGTGAAGTGGATCCCGGCATGCTTCGAGATGGGGGATGCGAGCTCCAGCGCGGAGCGGGGCGAGACCGACTACTTCGAGTTCGTTGCCGACGCCAAGCGCAGGGCCTACGCTGGCCGTTGAGCGGCTAAGCCCCTCCCGTCACCATCTCCAAGACCGGAATCCAGATCCGCCAAAAGATCAGGATCAAGCTCATCCCGGTGAACACGATGAAGCTGAACCACCCGAACCATTTCGCAAACGGCGAGGGGTAGAAGGCCCGGTCACCTTTGGGGATGATCGTGAGGCAGTAATAGAAGTTCAGGAAGAAGATCACGGGCGCGATGAAGAACGCGAGCGCGGAGGCCACGAGTACGAGATACACGGGGCGCTCCAGGCCGGCGACGATCGCCACGGAGGCGAACAGAGAGTAGAACATCGTCAGGCGGTAGATGTTGTACTCCGAGTACCAGGTGCTCAGGTGCTCCCCGGTCAGATCTTCTCGAGCGATACCCTGCAGCCCCGCCGTCCCCCGGAAAAGATTCCGGCAGCACGCACCCACGATTCGAGGCCAGCCATCGAAGTAGTTGAACGCGGTGGAGAACGTCGCTGCGAAGGCGCCCAACATGAAGACGATCATCATTTGGGGACCGATGCTCAGCGTGAAGATGCCGGCGATCTCGCCCATGACGGCTCGCCCTTCGACCGCGCTCGGGTACATCCACACCGCGGCCAGCAGCATGAAGACGCAGGCGAGCACAAACGAAACGACGTGACCCGCTCTGAAGTCCCAGATGCCGATCTTGAACCAGCGTTGGCAGTATTCGCGGGCGCCTTCCGGGAGCTTCGACGTGTCCACTGTGAGGTGGTCGCGGTTGGGCGCAAAGGGATCGAAACGAGGTGCGAGTCCCATATCTTCCATGCGCTCGCGGATCTTGCTCATGCCCTTCTTCTTGGCCTTGCCCCATTCCGACGCCTGCAGGGAGACATCCATTCCGGTCGGCAGTAGGCCGAGGAACGCAGCGATGATGAGCCACGACCCGTCCGGGATCTCCACCAAGAAGAAACGGCCCATCTCGGACATGGGCGCAGGCGCAACCACGTAGACCGCCAACACCGAGAGCACCAGAATCCCGGCCATCACCTTGGTAACGACCTCGAGCGCCTTATACCGTCCGCGCAGGATGATCGCCACCGAGACCACCCCGATGCCGATTGCGTAGGGGGTGACCGTGGTGATCGGGAGGCCCACCACCTCGGTGAAGACGTAGTAGAGCACCGCGGCGGCCGCGATGAGACGCCCCGCCTGCCCCAGTGCGCACTGGATGAGCGTCGTGATGAGCACGTACCACAGCGGCCACTTCTTCCACGCCGTCGCATACGCCTCGATCATGCTCTTGCCGGTCGCGTTGGTGAAGCGGAAGGCCATCTCGAAGCCGTAGTACTTGAAGACGTAGGCGACCGGGATGCACCATAGGAGCGCATACCCGAATCGGCCTCCCGCTGCCGGCGCCGTGACCAAGTGGCTCGTGCCGATGCCCGTCATCATCAGGATGATGCCCGGCCCGAAGTGGCTCATGAGCCCCTTGAGCGTCAGATCCGGCATCTCCAGGTCACCGAACGCCTCGTGAATCTCTTCGTTCTGGCTCACCGATTCCTGAACGGAGTCGGGGGGCGTGGACTCTTCGGGCGCTCCAGTCGCTTCGCGGTCCATGGGCCTTTACCTGGTGGTTGAGCGCGTCGGCTCGCAGCGGGACGGATCATGCTGGGCGGCGGCTCGCCTCGGCGCAATCGAAGACGCGCCATGCTCCGGGGGTCAGAGGCCACGTTCTTGCCCACATGCCCTGCCGCTCCTACCCTCCCCGCCATACCTCACTCCAGCCCGTAGACCTCCGAGATGCGCGATCAGGTTCGAGTCATTGGCCGGCGACATCTGCGGCGCGACGCGACCCGCGCAACCTGCATCGGCTTCCTCAGTGCGCTCGCCGCGTGGCCCGCGGCTGCGCAATCTCCCGCCGACGCATACACGCCCGTCAGTGAGGCGATGCTCGTCGACCCACCGGACGGCGACTGGTTGATGTGGCGAAGGACATACAACCATTGGGGCCACAGTCCGCTCGACCAGATCAACAAGTCCAATGTCGATGAGCTCCGACTGGCGTGGGCGTGGACCATGGAGCGAGGACTGCAGGAAACGACCCCGCTCGTGCACGACGGCGTCATGTTCTTGCCCCAGGCGTGTGACTTCGTAGAAGCGGTGGACGCGCGCGACGGCACCCTCTTGTGGACCTATCGCCGAGAGCGCGTCGAGCACGTTGCCAGACTCTCGTGCGCGAACCGAAACGCCGTGCTCTTCGGCGACAGGCTCTTCATCGCGACGCACGACGCCTACCTGGTGGCTTTGAACGCGCGCACCGGGGAGGTCGAGTGGGAGCAGCAGGTCGGTGACTGGACGATCGGCCACCACTACTCGGGCGGCCCGCAGCTCATCGCGGGCCAGGTCGTGGCTGGCATGTCGGGCTGCTACTACATCAACACCCGCTGTTGGATCTCCGCGCACGACCCGGAGACCGGCGAAGAGCGGTGGCGGACCTACACCCTCGCGTACTCCGGGGAGCCAGGGGGCGACACATGGGGTGACGTGCCGGACGAGGAGCGACGGGGCGGCTCCGCTTGGATGGCGCCGAGCTACGATCCGGAACTCGGGCTCATCTATACGGGCGTCGCGGTGCCTGTCCCATGGGGCTCCGTCCAACGCGGCCAGGTAGGGGACGCGCTGTTCACCAACTCGACGCTGGCGCTCGATGCCAGTACCGGGGAGATCGTCTGGTATTTCCAGTACCTGCCGGGTGACGAGTTCGATCAGGATCACCCCTTCGAGCGCATCCTGGTCGAGACCGAGGTGACGCCGGATCCCGAGTCGGTCGACTGGATCAACCCCGCGCTCATACCAGGACAGCGCAGGAAAGTCGTCACGGGCGTCCCGGGCAAGCCCGGCATCATCTGGACTCTGGACGCCGCAACGGGCGACTTCCTGTGGGCGCGCCAGACACACTACCAGAACATCATCGTCGGCGTCGACGCAGAGGCCCGGAAGGGAATCGCCAATCCGGAGCTGGCGCACCCCGATGTCGGCCAGCCGGTCGTGGTGTGCCCCCACTTGAGCGGCGGCACCAACTGGCAGGCGGCTGCCTACCACCCCGGCACGAACGCGCTCTACTCGTCGGGGAACAACTCGTGCATGCAGTACACGCTCGAGCCGGTCGAGCCGACCTTGGGCATGTACCATGGCTCCGCGCGCTACCGGAACATGCACGTCCCGGGCTCGGACGAGAACGTGGGCGTGTTCTCTGCCGTGGACGTCGCGACCGGCAAGACCCTCTGGCAGTACCGGCAGCGAGCCGGATTCGGCGGCTCGGTGCTCACCACGGGAGGTGGGTTGGTCTTCGCGACCGACGACGCTCGCCGCTTTCGCGCGTTCGATGCGGAGACGGGCGAAGTGGTCTGGGAGCAGATCCTCAACGCCACAGCCGGGGGATTCCCCGTGAGCTATATGGTGGAGGACGTTCAGTACATCGCCATCGCAGCCGGTGGCGGACCCAACAACCTCGCGCTCACGCCCGAGATCCGGCAGCGCTCCGGTGGGAATACCCTCTTCGTATTCAGGCTGAATTGAGATCTCTCTCGCAAGTGTGGAGCCTTATGACGAAGCCCGGGGCGGTCGCCGCGCTCGCCCTCGGGGCGGGATGCACTCCACAGGACGCCGGGCGCCTGGACACAGAGGCATCCGCATCCACGCTCCCCACGCCGCGTGCCCTGTGGAACGACGAGACGGACCAGGTGCTCGACTCTACTGACGCCTCCCGTGCAGAAGAAGACCCACACGTGCTCGCGGAGCGGCGCGCGTCCATGCAGGCGTGGGTGCAGTACGCGCGTGCGCTGTTCAGCGCCGCCGAATTCAGGTTCATCGACTAGCGCACGCGACGAATATGCCACGCCGACATTCGCCCGATGACCATGGACGCCGGCTTCGGCATGATGGCCTTCGCGCAAATGGTCGGAGCTTCGGTCCTCTAGGCTGCCGGACCGATCCGATCTGCGATGGGTGGGCTGATCCCCAAGCCAGACTTCGCACCCCGCGCGAAGAACGTGATCTTCCTCTTCATGAACGGCGGCGTGTCACAGGTCGACACCTTCGACCCGAAGCCTGAGTTCGACAAGTATCACGGCAAGCCGATCTCGAACGAGATCAAGACGGAGCGAAAGACCGGCTCGCTCATGAAGTCGCCGTTCAGCTTCTCCCGCTACGGCGAGTCGGGCCTGGAGGTCAGCGAGCTTTTCCCGCATGTGGGCTCGTGCGCCGACGACATTTGCGCGATCCGCTCGATGCATACCGACATTCCAAACCACGAGCCGTCGCTACTCATGATGAACACCGGGCACATCCAGCCCGGTCGGCCCTCCCTCGGGTCTTGGCTCACATACGGACTCGGGACCGAAAACCAGAACTTGCCCGGCTTCGTCGTGCTCTGCCCCGAGCAGCCGACCGTCATCGGGCCGCCGCTGTGGAGCAACGCGTGGCTACCCGCGATCCATCAGGGGACCTTCATTCCCGACGAGATCCCTCGACTCGAAGACGACTTCGATCCCTACGCCCTCATCCCGAACATCCCCAACGAGAACATCGAGGCCGACGATCAGCGCCGAGAGTTGGATCTCGTGGAGTGCCTCAACCGCCTGCACCTGGAGAGGCTCGAGCAGCAGGACCCGGAGATCGAGGGCGCGATCGAGTCCATGGAGACCGCGTACCGCATGCAGACGGCCGCGCCCGACGTGTTCGACATCCGCAAGGAATCCGCCGCGACCCAGCGACTCCACGGTCCGGGAAGCACCGCGCGCGGGTGCTTGATGGCGGTGCGCCTCATCGAGCAGGGGGTGCGCATGGTGCAGGTGTACTACGCGAAGGGTGACCCGTGGGACCACCACGGCGACATCTTCAATCACCGCGTCAACGCCCGGCACTCCGACCAGGGATTCGCCGCGGTGATCAAGGACTTCAAGTCGCGA
>Ga0066376_10000145_pt1 | contig 59517 bp, 63 predicted proteins | sample Knorr_S15_td_Bot_FD_77009 | JGI IMG/M metagenome (GOLD analysis project Ga0066376, IMG submission 77009) | Marine microbial communities from Southern Atlantic Ocean transect - Knorr_S15_td_Bottom_ad_5009_LV_A | ecosystem: Environmental > Aquatic > Marine > Oceanic | place: Southern Atlantic...
CACCTATGGGGGTAATTGCACCTAAACTTTTTAGTCCGATGAGTGCAATAGAATATAAACTTCCAGAAAACAAAACCATTCCAATAAAGAAACTAAATCCTGAAATTGTTAAATCTATTTCAAATTGTTGTTGAAGGACTCCCACCATAATGAGAGCTAACCCATGAATGAAATGATAAAAATTACCTGTTTTATATATATCAGTAGAATATTCATCCAATATGCTCTTTAGTGCATGAGCGGCAAATGCACCTAATATAACAGCCAATGCCATATGCAAAGAACCGGTAATTATCCATGCGCGTGGAGTCAATTATGCATCCTCAGTCTGAATTAACTCAATTTCATTTGTTTTAAAATTATGATAGCTTCCATCTACAAATTCAATTGTAAATGTTGTGGGATAATGGTGGACTCCTTTGAGAGTTCCCACATTCCCTGTCTTTTTAATTTTGAGCTGTGTACCCACTTCAAGCTCATTCATATTAAAATACTTACCCATGATTTTCCTGTAATTTATTATTATTGAACGGGGATAATTTAAAAAGATTCAGTTGAAAAATTAGAAGCTATCTATTGGAATATAATCAGTACCCAGTGAATAGTAAGAATTATAACACTAATTGCAAAACATTTAAATCGAATTATCACATCATTATAGTGAAACAACCGTACTAAAAAATGAGCAAATCGAGCCCCAACAAATAGCCATGCCAAAATTACATCAACAGATGTAACATTATTTGAGAAGTAAAGGAATAATACTAACACATAAAATAACAAGGGTACTTCGAACATATTTCGATAATGCATTCGAGTGGCTTCCAAATAGTGGGGTACCTCTACATCTCCCTTGAATAGTTTGAAGTAAGATAAACGTACATCCTTTTTCTTAAGTGCTTGCATAGTTATGTAAAATTGATGATACACCACCATAAATGTCATTATTACCATCAAATACAATGGATATAAAATCACCTGCCGTTCCATTAAATCAATTTTCCTTCCTGTCTAATATATAAAAGGGGATGTATGCTGCCGCAAAATGTACTAATGCCACCAACTCAGCCGCAAGTATATACCAAGGCCATGGTCCTAAATAATCAAGTAATGAGGCCATGGGTGGTTTTCCACAAATCCAGAAGTAGTTTGCATCTAAAATTAAATTAACAATTACTGATACCAATAAGAATAAATTTAGAGCAACAAATGCTTTTTTAATACTTCCAATTTGAGGTCGCATTCCATATACAACTGAAGCATATACAAGGGCAATAATCATCCCGCTATGCCCCACCCAAAATCTAAAAAAGTGGAAATGGGGAAAATCATTGGTTATATCAGGTGTAATCAATCCTTGAAAGACCCCTGACATCCCCCAAAAATATATAATTTGATAAACACGATCACTTTTAAAAATCATGATGAGTGGCATTAACATATTGGCAACACGACATAATTGAAATGGGAGATGAATTTTTATATCGAATGTGCCCGCAAGTATTTCAAGAGCTACCCATACAAAATAATTTGCACCTACTATTATTCCAATAAAACATCCAATTCTATGTTGATATTTTTCAATGAGATATTTTTTTGACAAAATTGGAATACTGACTACCAGAATCAAAAAAAGAATAAATCCCAAAATGTGAGATGGGCCAAAAACTTGAAAGGAACCTGGAGAGTAGAGATATTCGCTTAAAGAAGTGGTAATATGATTACTTTCTAATTATCCAGTAGGTACAATGACCCATTCAGATAAACATCTGGAAGTTTTTTTAATATGTAGACTTCTTTTAATTTCTTACCTAAATAAGACATAAGAGGGATACAATCTTCCTCTGAATTTCCGATGCCACGAATGTGTGCCAATTCAACAAAAGATTGTTTATTTTCTGTGAGGGTAAGTAAATCTATTTTTTCACTAAGAATAGAAACACAGTATGAATCTTCATTGGGATGGGTATGATAGTTTAATGAAATATCTAAATCAGATGATACAGCCTCTTTAATTGATGTATTATACTGAGGATGTATCTTGATTTGGTCGAGTATAGAATTTATTACCTTTATTTGATCAACAGAAAGTTTGGGTACTTTCAACTATTTTTTTGTTCTCCAAATATCAAAGCCACCTTCAAGGGTATATACTTCTACAAATCCATTTTCTGAAAAATATTCAGCAGCAACTTGGCTACTATTTCCATGATAACAATATACCAGTAAAGGTTGATTCTTATTGGTTTTATCTATAAATTTTTTTGCGTTATTCCCGGTTACATGATGGGCATTTTGCATATGATCAATCTCAAATGATTGTCGATCACGAATATCCACAATGGTTACAGCATCTGAATTTAACAGGGATGTGGCCTCCACCACATTAACACTCTTGACATCCTTGCTTTTCATATCCCCTTCAAAAGATAATTTATTGTCTTACACTTTTTAGTACTATTATCCCTGGGATCAATTTACATCACCGAGGGTAAATTGACTAATATTATCTTCTATATGCATTCAATATGGATGTAAAATTACATCTCATACAAATTGGAGGTTTATTATGGTACAAGGAAAAGTAGCCATTGTTACAGGAGCATCACGTGGGATTGGTCGAATCATTTCCCAAACATTAGCCAAAAAAGGAGTGAAAATAATTGCCATTGCACGGTCCATGGATAATCTCTCCAAAACATGCCAACTCATTGAAGATGAAGGCGGACAAGCCACACCCATTATGGCGGACATGACACAAACTGAAAATTTCGGAGCTCTCGTTGAAAAGGCTACTTCAGTATATGGAAGATTAGATTTTTTAGTAAACAATGCAGGGATTGAGCAGTATCAACATTTCAAAAATTATTCTTCCGAATATATTGATAATTGCTTAAAGACAAATCTCCATGCACCCATACTACTTTCTAAAGCCATTCTACCCCAATTTTTGGAACAGGGCTCTGGCCATATTATCAATATTGCATCACTGGCGGGAAAAAAAGGCGTCTCTTATAATTCTATATATTCCGCATCAAAATCGGGGCTCATTATGTGGACAGATGCCATGCGACAGGAGTTATCCCAAACAGATGTGAATATTTCAGTGGTCTGCCCAGGCTTCATTCGAGATAGTGGAATGTTCCATGATTCTGGGCAGTCTGCACCCAAATTATTAGGTTCATCCTTACCCCAAGATGTTGCTGACGGTGTTTTAAAAAGCATTCAGAAAAATAGTGCTGAAGTGATTGTAAACCCAGGACCCATGAAACCATTATTGGCGCTGAATCAATTATCCCCCCGATTAGGTGATTGGGTCGTTAAACTTTTTGGTGTACCAGAAATGAATCGAAAGCGGATTAAATAGACTAAAGACTATTTCATAAATTCTGAAATACCACTGTAAATTTCCCCGTTAATATTTTAATTATATATAAATTATTGGGTACAAATGTCTTACGATCCAGCAACAAAAATACATGAGCTTTCTGCCTTTGGCGAATTTGGTGGTGTTAATCCATCTATCACTGATTCTTCCACATATACCTTTCTGAAATCTGAAACCATGAAAGAACTCTTTGAGAGTGAAATTGAGGGTTGTTTTTTATATAGTCGCCATTGGAATCCTAGTAATAAATATTTATCAGATGCCATTTCAGCATTGGAGAACAGTGAAGCCTCCCAAATTACTGCATCGGGAATCAGCGCCATTGCATGTACCATTTTACAAATTTGTAAACAGGGTGATGAACTTATTTCATCACGAACAATTTATGGCGGTACTTATGCACTCTTTAAAAATATTCTCCCCCGTTTTGGTATTACCGTAAAATTTGTGGATATAACTGATTTTACCGCCGTTGAATCTGCCATTTCAGACAATACAAAACTTATATATTGTGAGTCTATTAGTAATCCGCTACTTGATATTTCAGATTTACCCACCTTAAGTCAATTGGCAAATACTCATAATATGAAATTAGTGGTAGATAATACTTTTAGTCCCATGTTGGTTACCCCTATCAATCATGGGGCAGATGTGGTGATTCATTCCATGACAAAATTTATTAATGGTACATCAGACTGTGTGGCGGGGTGTATAAGTTCCACCAAAGAATTTATATCTACCCTATCAGATGTGAATGAAGGAATGTGCATGTTACTGGGACCAGTACTGGACAGCTTTCGATCAGCCAGTATTTTAAAAAATATTCATACCCTCCATATTCGGATGCAACAACATAGCAAGAATGCACTCTATATTGCAGAAGGATTACAATCATTAGGTGTAAAGGTCATGTACCCCGGATTAAAAGATCACCCTCAACATGGACTTATGACCTCTATGATGAATCCTAAATATGGGTATAGCGGTATTTTAGCAATGGATGTGGATAAAGAATCAGTGGCTGAAGCCCTCATGGAAAAAATGCAAAATGCAAAAATCGGACTACTTGCAGTAAGCTTGGGTTACTTTAAAACGTTGTTCAGTTTACCCGGGAACAGTACATCATCAGAAATTAGTGATGAAGAACAGGTTCAAATGGGACTAAGTAAAGGTATTATCAGATTATCCGTAGGGCTGGATGAAAATATTGAATGTACTTTTGAGAAGATGAAAGAATGTATGAACGATTTAGGGCTTCTTAACTAAACTTTTTCACCGCTAATAGTAATTACAATCCTCCGAGGACCACCTTGATTGCGATGTTCACATAAATAAATACCCTGCCATGTACCCAAGTTAAATTGTCCATTCGTAATGGGAATAGTTACAGAACTCCCCATTATTGAGCTCTTTATATGGGCTGGCATATCATCTGGACCTTCTAATGTATGCTTATAATGGGGCTCATTTTCGGGTACCATCACATTCATATGAGATTCAAAATCTACTCTTACAGTGCGGTCGGCATCTTCATTTATTGTCAACGATGCCGATGTATGTTTGATGAAAATATATGCCACACCCACCCTTATATTTTGCAATTCATCTAATTTATTTTCAATTAAATGGGTGATTATGTGGAATCCACGCGAATGGGGTGGTAAGATGATTTCTTTTTGAATCCAATTCATATAAGAAATTAAAACATTTTCATCAATAAAAAGGGGCACATTTCTGCACCCCTTAAACTAATAACTATAAACTATTAACCAATCTTTACCAATCGTCGTCATCACCTTCTTCTTCTAACAATTCGGCTTCTTCATCTAACCATGCATTATATTCATCTTCAGTATCAATAGTAAGGAATCCCCGCATACGATAATGTGAGTTACCACAGAGTTGGGCACATGCAATTTCAAATCCTTTGCCTTCACGAGCAGAGCCCTTAATTTCAACTAAGAATTCATCCGTTGTCATGGTTGGTGTAAAGAAAATTGGCGTTGACATTCCTGGAATAGCATCTTGCTTTACTCGCATTTCAGGTAAGGAGAATGAATGAATTACATCCTTTGATGACAAATAAATAATAGTTTGTTTATCTACCGGTAAATGCATTTGATTTAGGGTTACAATATCATCTGCACCATGTGGAGATGAACGGTCAAGTCCAATTGGATTGATTTCTTCATCAACTAAACTGGCATAGGTACGGCCGAATTTACCATCCACACCAGAGTAATGAATATTCCATGCAAATTGTTGGGCGATCACCCTAACTTCTATCGTACTCTCAGTAGCATCTGGAATATCTGTTTTTGTCAATGACCATAAAGGGATTGCAAAACTAACCAGGAGGAATGCTTCCACAACGATAATAGCATACTCACTATAGGTTGAAGCATGTGATTTAACGCCATCTCGGTCAACTTTACCACTGCTCATAATTCCAAATTTAAACAATGTAACAATGAAAAATATTCCCCATCCCACAAAGAGTATAATCATGAGCCAATGTACCCAGCCACTCATTTGATCTAACATTAGACCATGACTGGATGCAATTACTGGCATTCCTAAATGTTCACTTAAACTTCCAAAAAAATCAATCATTCTTGTTTTCCTTAATTGTTCACAAGTTTAGCTCTACGAGCAAAATAAATAGCCAGCGAAATCACCCCTAAAAGGATACTTCCGATGGCAGCCAATAAAAAGAAAATGGCTGAATTCATACCTTTAACCATGGGATCATCCGCAGCACCGTAACATACGGCACAAGCTTGAGCGTTTGTAGGAAACCACAAAATAACCATGAATATTACTGATGCAATCTTTTGCATTACATGAAACTCAAATCTTTAAATTTTAACAAGAATTTTTTGCCATATATAATTGTTGCCAATCCACAAAGGATTGAGATAACCATATACACCAACGATGAAGTTTCACCAAAGCTTACCCAGTTCATATAATTCCATACTGCCATCACTATGGTTAATAATGTTGTGCATACCACAAAGAAAATGTGTACTGATTTTAAAGACATTAGTGGTGGCCACCTTCAATTTTAGGTGGTGATTGTTCAAAATTGGTATCACCGACAAGATTCGAATCCCATAATACCGGAATAGATAAACATACCGTAAAGAAAACAATGGTGAGTCCAAGCACCCAGTAAATTATTTTCTTTTCATTATTTAGATGCATGAATTGTGTCGCAACCAAAGTTCCTTTTACCGTGGCAATAAATAGACCCACAAAAATAGCACCTGCTTTGAGTTCTGGTGCTAAATCAAAATCTACATAGGATGCATATACCGTAAGTAAAGTGAAGAACATTAATGCCATAAAGACTTTAATATATGTTTTTACATGATGTTGTATATCATCGTGACTCATAATTTTCTCCTTTTACAGTAAATATAGTGATGGAAATAAAAAGATCCAGACCAAATCAACAAAGTGCCAATACAGACCCGCCACTTCAATTCGGTTTGTAAAACGCACAGGGTTGGATTCCCACATTTTGCTTCCCGGCATCCACAGATAACCATTCACAATCATACCGCCAATAATATGGATAACATGAAGACCGGTCATGGTATAGTAGATGGCAAGAAAGGTATCATGTGCGGGCGTGAATCCGTGTGAAAGTTTAGCCGAGTATTCAAAATATTTCACCACCAAGAACATGGCCGAAAATAATAGAGTAAGCCCCATATACATTTTAAACTTCCCAAAGTTATTCATCTTTAGGGATGCCCACGCCATTACCATAGTTACGGATGATGTAATCAAAACCACTGTGTTGAACGTTGCCATGGGGATATTCAACTGAGCCGTACCCAATGGTGGCCAAACTGGTGCGCCTACTCTCAACATAATGTATGCTGAAAAGAGTCCACCAAATAACATGATTTCAGATGCTAAAAATATCCATATACCTAATTTGGCATTATAGAGCCCTGTATCTGGACGTAATTCTTCATTATAAGGAATTTGCATTTGTTATCCCTACCTTTACTTTTGAGTTTGTGGAATAAAATCTTCTGACGCACCTTCAATACTATATTCATACGGTCCACGATGAACAACAGGTGCAGTTTCAAAATTACCATGACCGAGCGGCGGAGATGTTGTATTTGTCCATTCCATGGTGGTTGACTGCCACGGATTTGGATCCGCAACACCATCTACTTTTTTAAATATTGTCATAAAGAAATTAATGATGAACGGAATTTGAGCCAGTCCCAATAACCATGCAGACATGGACATAAATTCATTCCATTGAAGTACCCCTGCCGCATGGGCATATGATACACCACCATCTGCTAGTCGGCGAGATACCCCAGCCAATCCTTGAATGAACATGGGCATAAATACACCATTAATAAATATGAGTGAGAAGAAGAAATGAATCTTGCCAAGACCTTCATTCAACTTCTTGCCTGTAATTTTTGGAAACCAGAAATATATTCCGGCAAAAATAGCAAAGATAGTTCCAGGAGCTACCACATAGTGGAAGTGACCAATTACATAATATGTGTCATGTAAATGAATATCAGTGGGGGCAAGTCCAAGTGGTAATCCTGTTAAGCCACCAATACCAAACATAGGCAAGAATGCCAGTGCAAAAAGCATGGGTGTATTGAAACGAATTTTTCCGCCCCATAAGGTTATAAATAGTGCCGACAGAATAATTACTGAAGGGATTGAAATAATCATAGTAGTGGTCTGGAAGAACACACTCATTCCTTGCCCCATGCCAGTTAAGAACATATGATGTGCCCACACAATAAATGACATGAAGCCAAGCCAAACAACTGCAAATACAAGTGAATTATATCCCCACAAAGGCTTACGTGTATTATTGGCTATAATTTCTGCTACCACACCCATTGCAGGTAGAACCAATACATATACTTCTGGGTGAGCCAAAAACCAAAAAAGATGTTGCCAAAGTAGTGGACTTCCGCCACCACTCACATTGAGTACTTCACCGCCAACCACTAAACCACTGGGAAGGAAGAAACTAGTACCGACCAATCGATCCATCAATTGCAGTATACCAGCGGCTTCTAATGGTGGGAACGCAAGCACAAGTAAGAATGAAGTTACAAACTGTGCCCATACAAAGAATGGTAATCGACCCCATGTTAATCCTTCAGCACGAAGCTGGACAATGGTCACGATTATATTCATTGAACCCAATAAGGATGATGTAATTAAGAATATCATTCCCACTAACCATACGGTTTCACCATTTTCAGCAATGACAGATAATGGTGGATACATAGTCCACCCTGATGCAGCAGCACCACCTTCCATAAAGAAGCTGGCAAACATGACTACACCACCGATAAAATATGCCCAGTAACTGGCCATATTCAATTTTGGGAATGCCATATCAGGTGCACCAATTTGCAATGGAACAAGATAGTTACCAAATGCACCTACCACCATAGGCACTACACCCAAGAAAATCATAATGGTTCCGTGCATGGCACCAAATGAATTATACATATCTGGAGATAACATACCATCTTCAAACATCCATCCCACCAATGGGATGACTGTATCTGGGTATGCCAACTGCCAACGCATAACCATCATTAATGCGAATCCAAATAACAAGAATAACAGACTTGTGATTCCGTATTGAATTCCAATCCATTTATGATCTTGCGAAAAGATATATTTACTTATGAATGATTCTTCGTGATGATCTTGACTACTCAATGGAGAGCCTCCTCTATTCTATAAAACTAATTTTTAATATGTAAAATGGAAAATCCAGGTCTGAACATCCAGAAAATTTAAATTATTAATCTATTTTGATATTATATCTTTCTTCAAAAACGTCTGTGGGCATCATGCGAATCGCATCCCAGGTTAATTTGGTGCATACTCGTGCACAAATTTGGCATCCAATACATTCATTCCATCGAACCTGAACCGGTGGAATTGGAATATTATACTTGTCACTGCTTACCGTTTCAATACAATCTACTGGACAAAAAGGTACGCATGCTGAACATCCAGTACAATTGTCTTCATCTACCACTGCCATAAGGCGTGGTCGTGTTTTTTTTGCATTAATTTTATCTGGCAATTCTGGAACTGATTTTAAATGGTTAACATTTCCCATGTATTCAGTAACTCCTACGATTTTAAAATGTATTTTTCAATAATCCAGCCCATAAAAAAGAATGACAGCCCAAAACCTAAAAATGTAGGGTCCATCAAGGAGGGAAATTTAATAATAAAACCTATTCCGATAATAGCCATTCCCACAATTTCTAAAAATTTTGCCACATAATACATTATGATGCCTGCTTCAACTGAACTTGATCGTGTAATGTGATAACCAATTCGGTATTTTCTTTAAAACAATTATGCTGAATGACAATGACCCACATAAAATGAAGCAATGCCACGTCAAACATAAGACCATGTGCCCATCCGGGTAATGCCCCACTGTGGACGGCTCCACCCAAAATAAAAACTACACCCACAATCACCATATTCATAGTTACATGGGGAAACAACTTCATCTTCATTTTTATCACACCACGGTACAATTCTGCATCGCATTGATTTTCTTTGATGTATTCTTTAATTTTTTTCCCGGTTATAATAAAATAGAACATTATCAATGTTTCCGTGAACATGTACAAAATTGAACTTATAAGTGCAAATTGCATATGGTTGGCCTTCCATATGGTAAATTGGAAGTAGCCCATTAACCCTGTTAGTCCCAAAAGCACAAAAGACATCCCCATCAAGAGATAGCTTACATACATTAACATCCACATACATTATACCTTAAAATTTGTTTGAAAAACCGTGGGTAAAATTAGGTAAATTTACGTGTTAGAATTCTAACCAATTTTACAATAAAACCAATCAGGAGAAATAATGCGTTTTTCAAAGTTTATGAGTGCACTTGTGGTGGCCGGATTAATGGTATCAACCATGGCTGCAGGAACATTAAAAGGGAATGTTAATTATCAAGGGAAAATCCCGAAAAAGAAGACCCTTAAAATGAATGCTGACCCCGTTTGCGGTTCATCACATAAAGGTAAAGTTTTCAATCAGTCATTCATCGTGGATGAAAAGAATAATTTGGTCAATGTAATGGTATGGTTAAAAGATGTTAAATATGCCGGTAAAGTAACTGCGACTCCTGCAGTAATTGACCAAAATGGCTGTCTTTATACTCCTCATGTTCAAGGTATTATGAAGGGCCAAGAATTATTGATTAAAAATAGTGATGCGACTTTGCATAACATTCACTCAATGGCAAAAACCAATAAACAATTTAATTTTGCCATGCCAAAAGTGGTGAAAGAAAAGAAAGTATCATTTGATAAAACTGAAGACCCTTTCTACATTAAATGTGATGTTCATCCATGGATGAAGGCATGGGTGGGTGTATTTGATCATCCTTATTTTGCGGTAACGGATGTGAATGGTAATTTCTCAATTGAAGGAATTCCTGCGGGCACATACGACGTGATTGCATGGCAAGAAAAGTTCAAAATGAAAAAGCATCTTACTGCTTCTGTAACAATTGGTGATGATGAAACCATAAAAAACTTCACATTCATTCGTGAAAGCAAAAAGAAGTAACATCAATTGATATAATTGTGAAAAAGGTGGCAGACTAATGCCACCTTTTTTTGTAATAATCACAATATGAAAATATTATTCTCACTATTAACGCTAATAACCATTGCATGCAATGGCAATAAACATTACCCTGTGGTAGGGGTGATTACTGAAGTCCATTCAAATCGTCATGAGTTAAGCATTCATCACGATGAAATCGAAAACTTCATGATGGCCATGACCATGAATTTTAAGCTCAAACCAAATGAAAATATTGGAAGATTCTCCGTAGGTGATAGTGTTCATTTTCGTCTATCATTTGAAGGCAATAATGGCTATGCCACCCATTTTAAGATAATTGATAGTGTGGCGATAGATGTAAAGGATGATGATGATTTCTGGGACGAAGACGACCCCTATGCGCCCATTGATATTGGTGATACCCTTACGGATGCATCCTTTACAGATATGTTTGATACGCCTGTGAAACTTTCGGACTCCGATGGGAAATTTAGATTTATCTCATTCATTTTTACCCGATGCCCCATGCCGAATATGTGTCCTGCACTTTTATTTAAACAACGATATTTGGCCGAAACATTAGCGGATAAAAATATAGAAATCATCATGATTAGTTTTGACTATATACATGATACACCACAAATTTTAAAACATGCCTATCAAACTACATTTGAAGGCTATGATAATTGGCAGATGTGGTCAAGCCATACTCATATGGATGACTTGTACAAACTTACTAAACAATTAATGTTCGGATTTTGGGGTGTGGAAGAAAGTGATATCGGCCATAATATGCGCTGTGTTTTATTGGACCCAAATCGCCGTATGATTAAAACCTTTGATGGTCTGGATTGGCTCCCCAAAGATGCAAAAGTAGATATTGAGAAAATGATGATGATTGGGGATTAGTTCTTTTGGGAATTGAGGATTTATCTTTCCACGAAGAGGCATGGTGAGGTTGGTTTTTTGTTCTGCATGCAGGGTTTATCCACTTCAAGCTTTAAGTACAGATCAAAACCAAATTTAAATTGAAATAGTTAGAAGTCAAAACAGCCATTGAGATTCTTCTGAAAACCTCAGAATGACAACGGTGAATGAGCTCAAGGACTTCAATACCCATCCCCTATTGAAACCTAAAATCTATCACCTGAGACCCGACATAAAAAAAGAGGCACATTTCTGCACCCCTCATTTAATTTTATATCTAATAGCTAATGGCTACTTTTACCAGTCTTCATCATCATCTTCATCACCACTAAAGTCATAACCATATTCTTTAAAGTAGGCCTTCACTTCTTTAGAGATATCAGACTTACCCTTAATGCTATAGATTCGGTCTCTAAGTCCATCTAACATGGCATCATGGTCACCTTGAAGCTTCACTAATGATCTACCCCATACCGAATTAGCATCCGAAGTGGCCAACACATCTTCAGTTGGTAAATATGGTGCTGGCATTTGAGTTCCTGGCATAATAGCCTGTGGGTCACGCAACCATTCCTTCGTCCACTCTGGACGGAGGCGATGCTTTGACATAGCCAAGTTTGGTGCCCATGTTTGCGCACTTTGTGTGGGGAATGTAGTTCCATAAAAGTGGCAATTATTACATGCACCTAATTCTTCTAATTTTGTGCCCGCTTTAAAATGGGTAGATTTAGAATCAAATGGATGGTCAGATTCAAAGGCTAAATCATTACCTTCTAAATGTTGAAATGCCTTAATTACCGAATTCCATTCTTCATCACTTAATCCAAATGTTGGCATGCGCACCTGTAAGCTTGGACGAATGGTAGTTGGATTCTTTAAGAATTCAAATAACCAATCGGGTTGAGTCTTTGAACCTTGTGTATTTAAATTTGGTGGAGAGAATGCAGGATTCCCAATCACATCTGCGATTTGTCCGCCTGTGCCTTCAATAATATGGCAACCTTGACAGTTTAAATCTTTAATGATACGATGACCTTCTAAAATATCATCAGCAACTTGGGATGCCATCACCCGTTGATCAAAATTATCATCCGTGAAACTAAGGAGTGCCGTAACAATAGCCTCAATTTCAACCTCTGAGAAATTAAAATTAGGCATGCGAAGTTTGTCTTCTGCTGCCACCACTTTATCTCTATCAAAGATTCGTGGATTTCTCAATTTCTGTTCAAACCATGCATAATTTGTATGATCAATATCATGGATGTATCCAAAATCAAGTTTGCCCACCGGCTTAGAACCTTCAGTGGTGAGTTCAGTCCCTATAGGTCTAGCCCCTTCATAGCCTGGAATTTCATGACATCCAAAGCAACCATAATAACGGATGCTCTTATCCGCAACATAGTCAACCTTATCTTGGTAATCCATATCTGCCAGTCGTGCAGTAGCATCCGTTTCAGGATACATTTTATTCAACCACCCTGATGCAATGGCATCGAGTTCATCAGCATCAATTTCAGGTGATTCAATGGCTTCAAATTCACTATCAGTAAATGACATGAGATATGAAGTAATATCTTTGGCCTCTGAATCAGAAAGTCTCAAATTCGGCATCTTTGTATCTGGCCAATATTTAGTAGGGTCTTTCACCCATTTATAAACCCATTCGGCAGAGGTTTTAGAACCTAAGTTAATGAGATTGGGGCCCTGTGCTGCCAATAAAGATTGAATAGTTACTTCATGAGGCAAATCAGATGGAGATGGCGCTACCACATGGCACCCACGACAACCCACTGCATTAAATAGAACTTCACCATTTTCTGCAGAACCAACATACTTACGACTGCGTTTTTTCGAGAATTTTTCGCCATCTTTAAATAGGTATTCTGTGATGGTAGCAATTTCTGTGTCATTACGTTTTACTACATCAGGTGCCGAATTATTATCTTGACCAAAGAAAGACGGCATGCGAGCATTATGTCTAAAACGTTTTGGGTCTCTAATCCATTTAGAGGTCCATTCTTTGGTGGTCTTTGTATTCAATTTAGCCAAGGATGGACCAGGGTCACGTCGCTTGGGAAAATCTTGAATCATATGGCAACCATTACAGCCATTCTTTTGAATAAGGGCTAAACCTAAGTTTAGCTTATCTCCACCATCCAAAAATGGTTTATTAGCATGACAATTAAAACATGCAGACTGAGAATAGCGTGTGGGCATCATGGGTTTCATCCAATGATGCATTTGCTCCCAATCATACTCTTCTTCCCATCGTTCCATATCTTCTGGTGTATTAGGCATGTGGACTGAAGATATAAAATCAGTACCGCGACTACGTCCATCATGGCAACCGGTACATCCATATTGTTCAACAGGATGTGAAGATGATGAGGTTAAATATAAATCTAATCGGGGATGTGTAGTAAAAGGTTGTTCTGCATCCTCAAAATCAGAATTCATAATTCCCAAGTGGCAACTGGTACATCTATCCACCGTTGGAACTGAAGCAAAATTCACATCATATTTAATATCAGTCACTACATGTTGCTTAACTTTGTAATATGGATCCAAAAAGTCAATAATGGGAAGGTCACGAATAAAGTCACCAATTTTGTTGGCCATGGTCATTCGTTGCCTATCAAGTTTATCTAATTTTTTTATCACTAAAGTTACATCTTTAAGATAAAGATTCATTTCGTCTTCAGCCAACTTCACATCCGCTTGCATGGTCTTAATGGATTTCTCATTTGCCTCCATTGCAGCTTCTTTATCTTCTTTTACTAACTTAAGTCCATGAAGATATTCTTTTTGTACATTGAAATTTTTAGTTTCATGATTTTCATAATCGTCAGATTCATGGGCGTGAACTTCTTCAGTTTCATACAAATACTTGGCTGCATCCACCTGAGCTTTTTGCCCAAGAAATTCCATATTGGCTTTATAGAATTCACCATTTAGCTGAATTTGAAGTGATTCTGATGCATCTAAATCCGCTTGTTGTACTTCAAATGCTTTTAGTTTACTATTATACTTTTCTTCATAGCTTTCACGCTCAGCTTCAACTTCTGCAAGGGCAACTTCTAATGCAGCCTCAGTCATGCCAATTTCAAGATGTCGATATTCTTTCTGATACACTTTGAAATCATCATCATTATCATCAATAAACATCCATGTAATTGAAACCAAAAATAAAATACTCATTATGGCAAACCACTTGTTGAGTAAATTTATATTCCAATATCTTTCGTCGTTAAAATAATCCACGTTTTAAACCCTTAAATATTGAAGAACCATTCAGGAATGGCAATAATATATTTCAAATTAAATAACCACCGTAAGTACATCTTAATTGGTAGTGACAACATTGCAAGCCCAAAAAACATTAAGCATGAATAACGAACGGGGCCGTATGCTTCATACATATCTTTTAATAAAGACTTTGCCAATATAAATGGAAGTACACCCAAGTATACAAATACGGTTACAAATCCCATTGATTCTCGTATCAATGCATTTGCAGGGAGAGCTTTATTCATTCCAATAACCCAAATATATTCAGATAGATTGATATTATTTAACGCCACAACTTTGTGTGGATCCCACCATTCAAATGGACCAAAGAAATTCCAGTTTGGACCTCTAAAGAAAGTCCCAATTACAATTAGGAATATCCATAAGGCTAGCCATCCATACATGAAAATAAATATTCCCACACGACGTTCTTTAAATGAGTAGTAGCCAGCACCCTTTTTATTGATATCCATATATGGTATGGCCATCATTCCAAAAATAATTAACATGGGAAATACAATACCAGCAATCCATGGATCAAAATAAACTAGCATTTCTTGAAGCCCCAAGAAATACCAAGGTGCTTTTGATGGATTTGGTGTTGATGCAGGGTTGGCTGGTTCTTCTAAGGGGGCGCCAACCAAAATTGACCATACAATGAGGAATACCATAAATACTAATAAGGCAATAAATTCAATATAAACCAAATCTGGCCATACCAATACTTTATCATCAGGATCATGATATTCAGTTGGCTTTTCACCACGGTCTAAACGTTCGTCATTGATGTAGGCCTGTTTCATTCCCCACCACAAATAGAAGAACATGCCATAAATCATCAATAAAATAGGAAAGTTATCTGGTTTGGTTAAGGTAAGATTAAAATTCGGATCATAATAACCAATCACAAAGAAAATAGTAATGAGGGTAAATATTACATATCCACCCGTATTTGTCCATATTTTATGAAACCCAAATTGACGACTCTTTTTTTCAAACCAATCTGTTGGAGGAAATATGAAAGGAAATAATACCGTTAATAATGTAAACGAAATTGTTGGTGTAGATAAATAATCTAAAAAATGTTTTATCGATTCCACGAATACTTCCTCTTATTAAAGTGGCCCTGAGATGCCGCCATCTTTCCGGATTCGCCAGAAATGGACAGCCATAAAAATCATTGCGATAAACGGTACTGCAATACAGTGAAGAACATAAAACCTGAGAAGGGTTGCCTCACCCACAAATCTCCCGCCCAAAAGTGCAAAACGTATATCTGAACCAGCATGAACTAAATTGATATCACCAATGGCAAGCAATGACGCACCAGGACCTTCATGCCCAATAAATGGATGTGCCCGAGCCATATTGGTTCCCACAGTTACCGCCCAAATTGCAAGCTGATCCCATGGAAGAAGATATCCCGTAAAACTCATAAACATGGTTAAGGTCATCAACAACACTCCCACACCCCAGTTGAATTCTCGAGGCGGTTTATAAGAGCCTGTCATAAATACACGAAGCATGTGCAACCATACAGTCAGAATCATTGCATGAGCACCCCACCGATGAATTTCACGCATAATTCCCAATGGAACTTGCTCCGTTAAATCAATAATATCTGTATATGCATACTCTACTGTGGGTCGGTAATAAAACATCAATAAAATACCGGTAATCGTTAGTACCACAAACAAGAAGAATGATAGCCCTCCCATACACCATGTATAGCCAATTTTTACGGCATGTCTTGGTAGTCGTGCTGGATGCAAATGTAGGAATACATTTCCCAATACTGCATACATTCGTTGACGACGACTCTTTGGAACCCCAGATCGGAAGATGGACTTCCATACTTGGGATTCACCCATTTGTCCTAATAAAGATGGTTTCTTTTCTTTTTCACTCATTTATCAAATTCCCTGTTTAGACATTAAGGAAAGATTCTTCTCTTTCCCACTCGCCTTTTTCAAATTTAAATGATTTGGTTTTGTCAACTACTATCTGCCCATCACCTGCCAAGTAAATCATAAATCGTTCAAGGGGGCGAGGTGCAGGACCTTCAAAATTAATACCACTGAATCGAAAGCCACTACCGTGACATGGACATTTAAACTTCTGTTCCGTTATAAGCCAGTTAGGAGTACATCCTAAATGGGTACAGACGGTGGAAAGGGCATAAATACCTTCATCATTTCTAACGACCCAAATATTATACTTTTTCTTGAATCGGATGTCCACATTACCTGGAACAAATTCTTCAGGATATCCAATTTTAAAACTCTGTGGTGGTTCAAATAATACATTTGGAAAAAGGAAGCGAATCATCACTACAAAAAACCCACCCGTCGCAGCAGAGAAGGCCAACCACCCAATCGTTAACCAGTTAAGAAATCCTTTTCTATCCATGGCTGTTCGATTACCATCTGCACCAATGGATGCATTGGGAATAAATTTTTCTGGTTTAGCCATTATTTAACTCCATATTATATACGATTTCTAATGTTTTCAGCGCAGCATTCCGAATTTCCATATTTGGATCTTCTTTCGCCAGTGTAAGCAAATTTGATTTAAACTGTTCACCGCCCAATTGACTGCTTACGTGGATAGCCACTAAAATTGCCTTTTCAGTTTCCCAGCTATCAATCTCTTTGAAATTTTTATAATATGAACGATTTAGTAAACTATTGATGATATTGGCCCCAGAACGATTACCCATTTTTGCCAATGCGATTGCTGCATCCCAACGGATATTTGCTTCTTCATCATCCAATAAATTTTTCAATAAGGGAAGAGATGATACATCACCAATTTGCCCCAATGCGATTGCAGATGCCAACCGTATGGATTGAAACTCTGAAGATGTTGCCATGACAGATAATTCAGCCACAGCAGGTGTATATTGAATAAGCCCAAGAGCCTGAATTGCTGCAGTTATAATTTCAGCGTTTTGATCATTCAATGCGGTCATTAATGAGGCTCCATATGCATCATCACCAGTACGACCCATGGCCAACGCCAAATACATTCGCACTTTTGGATCATCATGTACGGATTGTTCAAAGATATTAATTATGCTGTTTTTGAATTGGTTATCTAAAGGGACTTTATCAGGATCAGATAAAATTTTAGATAATTCATAGGCAGACTGCCATCGTTTTGTTGCAGAGCCAATTTTAATTTGAGTAAGATACTCTTGAGGATTTTCCGATTCGAATGTTACGAACCGAACCACCATGAAGAATAAAACTCCTATAATGGTAATCATTAGAGGAATAAGAAAAAATGAGTAAAAGAGTACATAGACTCTACTCTGTTCTTCAGGGGTTGTTAATTTTTGTTCTGAATCTGTCATTTATTGTTTAATTGTGGCAATCTATAGCCTTAAGTTTAAAGAGAAATCACATTTCATTCAAACGTGAATTCTATGATATTTATTTACTTTTTTCTTCCTGTGATTGTTTTAATAAAAAATCAGTAATTTTAGTGAGTTTTCTTACGTCTTTCTTTAGTTTGAAAACTTCGCCCAAAGCAACCATAGCAAAAACCACTAACAAAATAATATAATAATTCATCAATTCCATTAATGTGAATCCTCTTGTTTTAATGCTTTATTGATATGCTGTTTTTCCGCTTCATCTTTTATTGAATAGCCTAACAACACAGGGAAAATAAATAATATCAACATAGAAATAATCATGCCTACGCAAATCCAAACTAAGTTGTCCATGAGCCATGTAAAGGTGAGCCATTCAAAATAAATGCTCTCATCGGTCATACTGAATACTCCATTTTATCAAACCAATTTTTAAATTTAACGCGAAACTCAAACAATAATTCTAAACTATCAGATACCATTCTAAGCTGCTCAACTTTACCTTTATTTTTATAGATTTCCACAATCTTTTCCTGGCGAGAAATAAATATCTCTAAATTTTCAAATTCTATTTTATTAAGATTAATTAGGATTTTTTCAATTGAATTATTTGTATTAATTCCATTTAATGTTGTCACTTGTTCTATTAATTTACCTGAAGGATCAAATCTATTTGAAACATAGGTTGCTTCAATCTTTCCACAGTCATTTCTCTTTGCAGAAAGATTAAGTTGAGGATGCCGCATTTCAACCTTTTTCATTAGATCCACCACCCCACAATCATATAATACAGAACCAATAAAATAGTACATGCAAACATCGACCAATTCTGGACTTGTTTAAACTTCCGTTCTTTTTCAATTTTTCGAGTAAGTGCTTCACGAAGGGTGATTTTTTGATCTTCTGCATCAATCGTAGAATCATTTTCTATTGATTGAAACATTACTGATGAATTGGGTTTCCAAGAATTCATTCTTTCTGAAAATGCAACGCCAGTATAAATTCCAGATGTGATTATTTCTAAAAGTTGATTATCTAATTCATCAATTTTAGGAGTGGATGAATCGGAAACCAAAAGGGCATCTCGTTCAAAAAGAAGATGTTCAAATGTAGTATGAATTTCGCGTATGTCTATTTTTTTACTCATAAGATTTTGGATATGTATAGATTGAGTCTTTTACTATGGATCCATCTTCATAATACCACACCCAATGGCCAACCAATTCACCTTTATAATATTCACCCGCAGACTTTAGCTGACCGTTGGGATAATAACCTTCCCAAAAACCGTGGGCCTTATCATCTACATACGTCCCAGAAACACGAATATCTCCATTTGGATAAAACAATTTATGCTCCTGTTCATTCGCACCACAGGAGAATAAAAATAAAATTAATAAAAATTTAATAAATTTTAGAATGGGTATCATTTCCATCTACATCATACCACACCCATTGACCAGTACGCTCATTGTTGGCATATTTTCCCTGGAATTTTAATTGTCCATTTGCATACATCTGCTTCCATTGGCCATCAAAAAGTCCATTACTATAGGATTCAACTCTTTTAACGTGGCCATTTTCATCAAGCCATGACCATACAGATTCTTGATAATTTTTTGAATACTGACCACTAATTTTCACTTCACCATTTTCATGATAAGCAACAAACATTCCATCTAGTTTACCTTTATTATAGAATGATGCACGCTTCACTTGACCACTTAAATAATATTCAATATATTGACCATTTGATTTTAGGCTGCCGTGATCTTCCATGTGATGAACTTCACCATGCTCACCATACCATATCCAAATTCCTGTAGGCTCATCATCAAAAAAATATCGTTCTGTTTCAATATAATTATTGCGATTATAATAGGACCATTTTCCATTCATTTTTTCATCAATATAATGGCCTGATTTCTTCAACATACCATTTCCAAAATACTCAGTAAATGCATCTGTTTTAATATTTCTACGTCCGGATGACCATCTGCTCACCAATTTTTGTTGATTATACCTTTCAACCGCAGTTTCACTTCCATTTTCAGAATAGTAAACTTTCTTGATTAATCGGTCACTTTCAGTTATTTCTATGGTTTTTTTATGTCCATTTTCATAGGTTTCTGAAATTACATAATGTGACTCTTGCGAACAGGATGTAAGTAAAAATATGCCCGATAATAGTATAATAATATTTTTCATGTCTTATGGATATTTAGTTATGAATTACAAATTGGGGAAATATCCCCACCAAACAAGGAAGGAAATTTACATCTGAAACATTCAGTGTGTAAAAGAGAATTTACACCTTAATTGATTGTTTGGAAAAAACTTAGACTATTTTTTTTATGAAGTCGAATTTACCCTTCCATGGTGCGTAGCGAACAAAGCGTGTAAAATCAATGGTCATGGATTTTTTGAAGATGCTTTTATAATGGGAAAAGGTTTTAAATGAATACTCACCATGATAGTCCCCAATGCCACTATGACCCACGCCACCAAAGGGTAAATTAGGATTGGCATATTGCGTCATGGTATCATTCACACATGCACCTCCAAAAGAGATATTTTGCAATAAATCATCGGCCACCTTTTTATTCTTGGTAAAAATATAGAGGGCTAATGGCTTCTCTTTATTTTTAATTAAGGCTTTAACTTCATCAATATTTTCAAATGAAAGAATGGGCAGAACTGGTCCAAAAATTTCTTCATTCATAATGGAATGGTCAGTAGAATCTAAATCAATAAATGTGGGTGACATATATAGCTTCTCTTTATTTGAATGCCCACCAAATACAACATGCTTTTCATCGATCAGTGAGCAAATTCGATCAAAATGCCCATCACTTATAATTCGAGGATATTCATCATTACCTTCGGGGTTTTCACCATACATTTCAATCACATTTTTTTTCAGGGCATTAATCAAATCATGCTTAGCAGATTTATGGACTAAAATATAATCGGGAGCCGTGCAAGATTGGCCACAATTCAAATATTTTCCAAAAATAATACGCTTTGCCGTCTCATTAATATTTACATTTTTATCTACAATACATGGCGATTTACCCCCCAATTCTAGGGTTACGGGGGTGAGATTTTTTGCAGCTGCTTCATAATACACTTGACCCACTTTCGTACCACCCGTAAAGAAAATATAATCGTATCGATATTGAAGCAATTCTGTAGCCACCTCAACTCCACCTTCAACAGATACTACATGTTCTGGTGCGAAACATTCTGAAATAATTTTTGTAATGATAGTAGAGGATGAAGGCGCCAATTCTGAAGGTTTTACCACGGCTGTATTTCCTGCAGAAATTGCACCAATTAATGGCACTATTGCCAGCGAAATGGGATAATTCCATGGACTCACAATGAGGGTAACACCATAAGGTTCGGGCTGACGATAACTGGATGCAATAGCCAATACGATGGGAGTAGGTACTCGTTTTGCTTTTGACCACCTTTTCGTATTTTTGATAGCCATTTTCAATTCATCACGAATGAACACAATTTCTGTGAGGTAAGCCTCCGTACGGGATTTCCCTAAATCTTTTGCCAAAGCGAGAAGGCATTCATCTTCATATTTTTCAAATTCGGATTTTAACTTTTTCAATTGCTGAATCCGAAATTTCACATCCCTTGATTGCCCCGAATTGAAATATTGTCGTTGATTATTGATTAATGATGGAATATTCATAGCAACCAAAGTTAGCTATTTTTAAATCCTCTGATAGAATGAAATATTTTATAATTGAATTTATTTACTCTTTTATGAAATAATCCTTAATTTCAATCCTCTTGAATTCTATAAAAGGAGATGTAATGTATAATGAAAAGAATATTAGCGAGAATATCGAAATCACAGATAAAATTGAATCTCTTGAAAAAGAGATGATGGAAACCAAAAAAGAATTGGCAACGCTGAGAGCACAGCAATCCCATGCTTTAATGCAAGACTATACATTATTAAATCAATCCAATGAGACAGTACATCTTTCTGAATTGTTTGGCGAAAAAAATGAACTCATTATGCCATTCAACATGGGTAGAAAATGTTCCTATTGTACGTTATGGGCCGATGGCTATAATGGACTTGTCAATCATTTAGAAGACCGTGCTGCCTTTGTGGTGGTCTCCCCCGATTCGCCTGAAGTACAAAAAGAATTTGCAACTTCCCGTAATTGGGCATTTACAATGGTAAGCTCACAAAATATGGATTTCTATAAAGATATGGATATGCTGGGTGAAGGTGACACATGGCCAGGTGTGGTTACCTTTATTAAAAATGAAAATGGTGAAATTTTTCGATATGCCAAAAGCTTCTTTGGACCTGGTGATAACTTTTGTGCCATGTGGGATTTCAATGATTTACTCCCCATTCAGGATGAAACATGGGCACCCAAATATATTTACAAATAATTACATTAATAGAATGGGGGAAATCTTTCTATTATCCATAAATTAAGATAATTCAATCTTTACAGGGGACGTATGGAATATAATTTGAATAGAGTTTTTGTCATCATGATGGGGATATCTTTTATTTTCACCCAATCCTTTCACATAAAACCTTATTTGCAAAATGCATCAACCTCATCAATGGTTGTCATGTGGGAAACCACCAGTGGGTATGAATCTTTGGTAGAATGGGGAACCACCCAAACCCTAGGGCAAACCACATCTGGAACTGCCGAAACAGGCTATATTACATCATACATCCACACAGTTGAGCTTACCAATTTAAATTCAAATACCCATTATTATTACAGGGTTCATACGGGAAATTTAGAATCTGAAATATTCGACTTCAAAACGCCAGCTGAATCAAGCCTAGAACTATCCACTCGACTGGTGGTGGTAAGTGACCCGCAACGGGATAATAGCAATGTAAATAAATTTCAAGAGGTTACCCAAGATGGCATCATCAATTTTATTACCGAAGATTTAAGTGGAACCCTCATGGAGGATTTAGATATGCTTTTGGTGGCTGGCGATTTGATTAATAATGGATACTCCTATTACGAATGGGTGGATCATTTCTTTAATCCTGCTGAACTATTGTTAAATCATGTGCCATTATATCCTGTCTTTGGGAATCATGAAAATGATTCTGAATATTTTACCATGTATTTTGACTTACCCAATAATGGTTCACTGGGGTATGCTGAACATTGGTGGTGGAAGGATAACTCCAACGTCCGCATTATTGGCCTAGATTCGAATCCATCATATCAAATTGATACCCAATTATTATGGTTAGAATCCGTATTAGACCAAACATGTACGGAAGACCATATTGACTTTGTCTTTGCAGAACTACATCACCCCCATCATTCAGAATTATGGATTGCGGGCAATACCGATTTTACAGGGGATGTGATTGAACGTTTAGAACAGTTTTCCACCACATGTGGTAAACCCAGCATCCATTTCTTTGGACATACTCATGGCTATTCTCGAGGGCAATCACAAGACCATCAACATGTAATGGTGAATGTGGCCACCGCCGGTGGTGCCATAGACAATTGGGGCGAATATGCTCAATATGATTACCCTGAATATACCGTTTCACAAGATGAATGGGGATTTGTCATGGTGGATATCGATGCGGGTGATGACCCTCAATTCACCATTCGTCGTGTGAGTCGCGGGAATGAAAATTATTTTAGAGATAATGAAATTCGGGACCAAGTAACCATCCGTTTGTGGAATACCCCGCCTGCCATACCCTCAATTATTTCGCCTATTGGTTCGAATCAAAATCCAGATAATCTCATTTTGAATGGTGGCGAATTTTCTGATTCTGATGGTGATGAACATGGGTTTTCTCATTGGCAAATTTCAGAACATTGCGATGATTTCTCAACCCTTATCATGGACGAATTTGAATCCCATGAAAATTGGTATTTCAATCAAGATACGGAGGCAGGAAATAGCCTAATTACCGCTAATGCCAACTATCTTTCTCCCAACTCTGACTATTGTTGGCGGGTTCGCTATCGTGATAAAGGATTGGTCTGGAGCAATTGGTCTGAGCCCACCTCCTTTAGCACCGGTGAATCTGCATATTCTCCCAATCTGCTCAACAATGGTGATGCAGAAAATGGTGTGTTGGGCTGGGTCATTGAAATGGGAATTTTTGAATCGCTGGAAGCATATGAATGTAATGGTGTGGAACCTCATTCTGGTGACTATTACTTTTCTGTGGGTGGACTCTGTGAAACGACTGATTATGCGGAGGTCTATCAAGATGCTACCGTAGATGAGTATTTTGACTGTATCGATAATGGGGGTGCATCTGTACGATTTTCTGGATTTCTATCTGACTGGGGGGGTGATGATCAACCTGAAATGTATCTTCTATTTTTAAATGATAGTGGAACCATCATTTTAGAAGGTGAATCTATGTCCACATTAAATAGTAGCTGGACCGAATTTGAACAGTTCACTCTCATCCCCGAAGGCACTGCAACCATTCGCACCGTACTTACCGGCACTCGTAATGCAGGCTCCGATAATGATAGCTATTTTGATGACCTCTCGGTGAATATTTTCACCTCACCCTTTTGCAATACCATTATGGGTGATCTGAGTAATGATGGTACGGTGAATATTTTAGATGTGATCCAATTGGTCAATATCATCATGGGGTCTGAGCCCACAGAATATCAACAATCCGTAGCCGATATGAATAGTGACGGTAACTATAATGTGTTAGATGTTGTGCTTATTGTAAATTTAATTTTGGGGAACTAGAATCGAAACCTATACCCATCGCCCCATAAAATAAATCCCCTTTTGGATTCCCATCATGATGTCGTAATATTTACGAGTTACTTACGAGTAAATTATGCAACTAAAATCACCAAAACCATACTTACCAAAAATCATGGCCGGATTCCCCTCGCCTGCGGAAGATTTCACCGAACTATCTATTAGTTTAGATCAAGCATTGGTGAAAAATCCCCCTGCCACATTTATGGCTTATGCTGAAGGGGATTCTATGATTAACATGGGTATTCATCATGGGGATATTGTTATTGTGGATCGCTCACTCACTCCCCGTGAAGGAGATGTAATCATTGCCGTTCTGCAGGGTGAATTCCTCATCAAACAATTCTCAAATATGGGGGGCCAAATTAGACTTATTCCCCATAATTCTAAATATCCAATTATCTATATCAATGAAGATGCTGACTTTCTGGTGTGGGGCGTTGTGGTCCATTCGATCCGCTCATACCGATGATTGCCCTGGCCGACTGTAATAATTTTTATGCCTCCTGTGAGCGCGTATTTAATCCCAAAATAAAAAATAAACCAGTTGTGGTTTTATCCAATAATGATGGCTGTGTAATTGCACGCTCTAATGAGGCCAAAGCATTAGGCATTAAAATGGGTGAGCCTGCATTTAAGAGTCGTGATATTTTTAACCGAAACGGTATCCATGTCTTTTCCACCAATTTCGCCCTCTATGGAGATTTCTCCAATCGAGTCATGTCCATCCTTTCTGATAGCGTTCCCAGCATAGAAATTTATTCCATCGATGAAGCCTTTATGGACTTTAGAGGCATACCCAATCAGGAAGCATTTTCCATTGAATTACGAAAGAAAATTCTGAAATGGACGGGAATTCCTGTATCTATTGGGGTTGCGCCCACCAAAACATTGTCAAAAGTGGCTAATTCTATCGCCAAAAAACAGCGAAAAAATGGAGTTTGCACATTAACGAATAAGGATGAGACCCTTGAATATTTAAAATTATTTCCCGTATCAAACCTATGGGGTGTGGGCAGACAATTTTCTCGGATGTTGGAAAATAATGGCATCCATAATGCGTATCAACTTATTCAAAAATCGGATCGATGGCTACAAAAACAAATGTCTATTGTTGGATTAAAAATGGTGAAAGAATTACGCGGTGAACCCTGCTTTCATATGGTTAATGGGTGGAGCCGAAAAAAGAGTATTATGACCTCTCGTACCTTTGGCCATGAAATCGATAATTTTAAAGGCTTGGCACAGGCGTTGAGCACCTATGCAAGTATGTGTGCGGCTAAACTCCGTAAAGAAAAAAGTTGTGCCAAAAATATTCATATTATGATTTTCACCAATCCGTTTAAGCAAAATTATCGAATGAATTATAGGGGTTCTAAAACCATCATACTGGATACACCTACCAATGATGGATTAGAAATTGTATCTCGTTGCATTGAAGCCTTACGATCTATTTATAGACCTGATTGCATCTATAAGCGGGCAGGGGTCATTGTCTCTGATATTGTGCCCCAATCACAAGTACAACTAACATTTTTCCATCAACATGCTCATATTGAAAAACGTCAAAAATTAATGACTGCTGTGGATAAATTAAACGATGGGTATGGACGCATGAAAGTACGGTTTGCCATTAATGGATTTGAAAAAAAATGGCATCTGCGACAAGAAAAATTATCACCTTGCTATACCACCCGAATCAGTGACTTATTGAGGGTTAAATGCTAATGTGTTTTAATATTTCTATTGTAAGCAGTGTTGATGCTATTGAGAAACAGTTCAATGCGGAGTTTCATATTGATTTTTCATTTGAGGCTAAAAAACATATATCTGCATTTACCAATCCAAAAATCCCTGTCATTACATCGGAGGAACCCCATGTCATTCAACCTTTTTATTGGGGGCTTATTCCCCATTGGGTGAAAAATGAAGAAAAAGCAGATTCAATTCGACGCATGACTTATAATGCCAAAAGTGAAACGGTGTATGAGAAACCATCATTTCGAGATTCAATTAAAAATAAGAAATGCCTAATTATTGCAGATGGATTTTATGAATGGCAGTCCACCTCATCAGGTAAAATTTGCCATTTTATTAAACCCGCCGATGAAATTATTTTTGCCTTTGCAGGGATTTCGTCTGAGTGGGTCAATCAATCCACTGGAGCGGTCATAAATTCAACCAGTATGCTTACCCAACCTGCCAATACCATGATGGCTGAGATTCATAATATAAAAAAGCGACAGCCGGTAATTTTGGTGGGGAATCATCAAACTGAATGGCTAAAATCAAATCAGAATTATGCCCCTATATTGGATGCCGCACATAATATAAGTCTCACCGCCAAAATTATAAAGAGCCCCTTAAAGGGTTAAATCAAGAAGAAAATATTTTCAATCAATTACTACTGCTATTCATCTTTAACTTATTAAACTGTTTAACACCCTTGAAGTAAATTAATCGGAAACCTTATTACAATTATGGCTACACAATTTGATTTTATAATCATTGGTGGTGGATCTGCCGGTTCAGTTCTTGCCAACCGATTAAGTGAAGATTCTTCTAATAATGTATTGGTATTAGAAGCAGGATGTCCCGACTATAAATGGGATTTCCCGTACTTCTTCCCTTCAAATTTGTAAATAATAGAATCACCTATACATATTGAAAACAAAATTAATAAGCATATCTGATATTTTAACTTCAACCTAATTCTCCAATATTTTAATCAAATTTATCCGAATTGTGGTTACATTCAAATCAACTTACAGAAATCCCCCCAGAAATTGGAAGTTTAACAAATTTAACTAAATTATCTTTATCTAATAATAAGATTAAAGAAATACCGGAAGAAATCTGTAACATCTATTCAAATCTTAATTATTTAAATTTGTCTAACAATTTTATTTGTGGCGAACTACCCTATTGTTTAGAGGGAGTTAATTTTGGTTTTTAAAACTGCGATTAAATAAATAACCGTACCCTGTAAAACAAGTAGAGATCAAGTGTGTCCCCGATTTTTGTGTCCCCATTTGCACTATTTTATACTATTATTGAATAATTTTGATAAAGACGATTTCGTTTAGAAACTAAAAAACCCTCGTCATAAACAAGGGTTTCTCTTCTGCTCCGGTACGAAGACTCGAACTTCGGACACGCGGATTAACAGTCCGCTGCTCTAACCAACTGAGCTATACCGGAAAAATACTGATAAATACAGCCTGAAAATTTAAACCTATTTAAGAATTGAGTGGGATTATTATTTTAAAAATTAGAAAGCTCTTTTTAGAAGTTCACAGGTTTCTTTTAAACCGTCAACTTGAACTTTGGTATGTCCTACCACTGGCATAAAATTAGTATCACCATTCCAACGAGGTACCACATGAAAGTGGAAGTGTTCATCAATCCCCGCACCGCCAGCCTTACCAATATTTGCCCCCATATTGAAGCCTTCAGCATTCATTTCTTTTCGCATAAACCGCATGAGTGTAGTAGCTAAATTCATAATCTCAATTTGCGTTTCAACTGGAAGCTCATCAAAATCTGAGATATGATGGATGGGTGAAATCATCACATGCCCATTATTGTATGGATACAGATTCATCATCACGTATGCCCGTTCGCCTTTATATACCAATAAACCGTCCGCATCATTCAACTTAGCACAGAGCACACAGTCTGAGGGAGGTGTATCCGTTCGCTTGATGTATTCCATTCTCCATGGTGCCCATAGCTGTTCCATTAATGCCCCAATGCGCGTTCAGATTGATAATGACTAATTACTTTTTCAGCTTCGTTGGTGGGCATGTCTTCATAATGAGAAAACTCCTGATTAAACATACCTCGTCCGCTGGACATTGATCGTAAAGCGGTAGAGTAATCCTGCATGGTTGCTTGAGGTATTTCTGCATTAATGATTTGGAAATGACCATCTGCCTCCATTCCTCCCACACGACCTCTTCGTGAAGAAATATCGCCCATGATATCGCCCATTGCATCTTCAGGAATTTTTACTTGAATCTTATAAATGGGTTCTAAAAGCTTGGGGCGTGCATCATTAAATGCATCGGTAAATGCATGCTTACCGGCAATCTGAAAAGCCATATCATTTGAATCTACAGGATGCATTTTCCCATCATAAAAATCAATTTTTACATCCACCACCTTGCATCCAGCAAGGATGCCGTCGGTACATACTGTATCAATACCTCGTTCTACAGATGGCACAAAACTTCTATCAACATTTTGCCCCACAAGGGAATGTTTAAAATCAATTCCTTCACCTCGTTGTGCTGGCGTAATCTTCATCCATACTTCTGCAAATTGCCCTGAACCACCAGACTGTTTTTTATGTCGATATTTAGCACTAGAATCAGCTGTAATGGTTTCACGATATGGAATTTTTGGTTTTTCTTTTGAAATTTCTACACCAAACCGTGATGTGATTCTGTGAAGCACTTGCTTCAAATGGGCTTCACCCTGTCCCGACACAATTGTCTGTCCCAACTCAGAATCCACACGATATTCAAATGTGGGGTCCTCTTCGTGCATAATAGATAATCCATTTGCAATTTTTTCTTCATCGCCCCGTGATTCAGGATGGACCGCAATTGACATATTCGCAGTAGGAAATTTTATTTTTGGTAAAATTATAGGGCTTGCGGTGGATGCCAAAGTATCACATGTATGGGTATTTTTCATTTTTAATGTGGCACCAATATCACCTGCAATTAACCGTGATGCCTCTTTCTTATGCTTTCCATTCATATAATATACTTGGCGCATTTTTTCAGCTTGATCCCGCGATGTATTGAGTAATGAATCTCCAGGTTTAACTGTACCCGAATATACTCTGAAAAAAGAAAGTTCACCCAAATGTGCCTCGCTCATGGTTTTAAAAACCAACGCTGCCACATGGTCATCAATGGTTGAGCCATGATGTATTTCATCATCACTGCCTGGTTTACTTCCAACCACTTTATCAAAATCTCCCGCACACGGGGCATATCTAGCCAAGATGTCCATCATTCGTTGTACACCAATATTATTTTCTCCTGAAGTGCAAAATACAGGAATTAATCCTTCATTCATAAATGCAGAATGTAAACCACTCCGGAGCTCATCTTCAGAAAGTTCTCCATTTTCAAAAAATTTCTCAAGAAGGGAATCGTCAGATTCTGCAATTAATTCAATAAGCTCATTATGCAATGTATTTAATTTTTCTGCCCAATCACCATCCGCATCTGATTCTTCATATTTTCCTGAGCCATCAGTCTTAAATGTAAAAATCTCTTTTCTTAAAACATCTGCAACTTGATTAAACCCCTCACCTTCTTGTACTGGAATCATAAATGGGAATACGGTTCGACCAAATCGTTCTTGGAGCTGTGCCAATACTTTATCGAAATCAGACTGTGCATTATCTATCATATTCAAAATAAATAATCGAGGGACTTCCAATTCCTTATGGGCTGAATCCCATGCAATTTCTGTCCCCACTTCAATACCATGAGCAGCATTCACCACAATGCCTGCAAAATCAGCCACTCTCAACGCAGACCGTAATTCTCCCTGGAAATCTAGGAGACCCGGTGCATCCAACACATTAAATTTTTTCTCAAGCCATTCAAAATTTAATAGCGATAGTGAAATAGAATGTTGGTCTTCAATTTCGTAATCATGGTAATCAGAAGTGGTGGTACCCTCTTGAATATTTCCCATTTTGTGAATCACACCTGCATTTAATAACATAGCCTCAGTCAAAATAGATTTGCCAGAAGACGAGTGTCCCACCAATGCTAAGTTGATAATATTTTTCGTAGAATATTCTTTCATGTTGAATCTCCTTTATAAATACAAAAATCCGATGTTATCCATCGGATTTTATTTTGAATCAAATTCTGTGTTTGCCTAATCTCCCTTTAGAAATTAGGCATTTAACTTTCGCAATAATTTGTTCTTTCAATTGAGTCATCATTAACATAATCCCTTAACGGAGGGATTAAAATACTATTTTTATCTCAATGATGCAACGGTTAATTAAAAGAGTGTGGATGTTCTTTCTGTTTCAATCATTTCTCTAATAATGGGTTTCATAGATAGATTAGAAATATCCAATTTTGAAAAGATTTCTGCTAATTTTTTTATTCGTTGTTCAATGGGTTTATTCTTATTCAGCACAATCACAGGTTCATCCTCAAGGGTACAATACCCTCCATTAAAATGACCCTTTCCCTGAATAATTTTTATGTCTAACTGCTCCGCCAGAATCTCAAATTCATCATATATCCATGCAGGTTTTATAGGTAATCCTCTTTATTCATGGACTTTAGCATTTTTACAATGGTCTTCACTTTTTCAGATTCAGACTGAGGCATAATTAAGGTCACATCCATCATATTTACTACCGCCAATCCATCAACTCCAATTAATGCTGTTAATCGATTTGGGCTAATTACCAAATTGTTCTTTGAATCCACCGTTACCACTTCACCAACGTGAAGACTACCATGTTCATTCTTATCAAAAGCTTTGAATAAAGATTCCCATGTGCCCAAGTCACTCCACTCAAAATCAGCCTTCACTGTAAATACATTTTCAGCTTTTTCAAGGATGCCATAGTCGATGCTTTCGGCCCTAATTATTTCCCATTCTCGATCAAGTACAATATCATATTGGGGAGAATCCATACTATCAAAGATTACATCTAAAGAATCGTGGAGTTCACACATATGTGTTTTCATTTCTAGTAAAATCTGTTCAGCCTTCCATACAAAAATCCCTGAATTCCATAAGAACTCACCACTCTCTATAAAATTGATTGCAGCAGTTTTATGTGGTTTTTCAGCAAATGTTTTTACTTTATATACATTTTCAATACTTGAATTCCCATTTTTCCCAAACTGAATATAGCCATAACCCGTTGCAGGATAAGTGGGTTTAATACCAATAGTCATGAGTACATTTTCCTGTACAGCAAATGCCTCTGCAATTTTCATTGTGCCAATAAATTTGTCTTTGCCTTGAATTATGTGGTCCGCAGGATAAATAGCCATCACCCCCTTGGGATCTTTCTTATAAATATGAAGTGCGGCTAAACCAATTGCGGGAGCTGTATTTTTACCTGAGGGTTCTATAATAAAATTAGACTTGGGTATTTCAGGAATTTCTTCTTTAATTTTATCACATAAAAAATATGATGCCACAATATAAATGTTATTTGCAGTATCTAATTCTTTAATTCTATCAACGGTTTGACGAATGAGTGTACCCTGACCCATTAAATCTATAAGTTGTTTGGGGTGATTTTTTCTACTTATGGGCCAGAAACGAGTTCCTGAGCCACCCGCAATAATTATATGAAACAATTTAGTTTTTCTCCTGTAAGAAATTTTTCAGATTAAATTCTATTCCCTCAATATCCCATCGAGAACGCACATCTAAAGTATCAACAAATATTGCATAGGATGCTGCTGTTTTGTATGGATTCCACAATCCCGAAAAATATATTTCTGAATTTACTTCATTCTCATTTTCAAACGCATTTAAAATATATTTTCCTGGTTCTAAATTTTTGAACTCAAACTCACCATTATCTGAAAATACAATTATAGATTCGGTGGATGTAATATTCTCAGCTACCACCACAATTCCATTAATGAAATTATATTTTACCATTCCTTTTACATTGCCTCCCGAAATAGCCTTTTCTTCATAGATATTTTTTTGTGATATGGAAAATTCAACTAATGAATCCTGAAAATGATTATTATACAAATCTAATATATGTGTTCCCCAGAAACGAATTTTATTTTCTTCACTTATTGACAAATGAATATCCCTATCATCAATGAAATTAAAAGGAATTGAGTTCCATATAGAATCTACCATTGACTCAAAATAGAGAGAATCAGATACTATTATTGGTTCTGAAAAATGAAGGGTAAATTGATTTTCATCCCAATTTTTACTTAATAATGTTGGAGGTATTGTATCTTTTATTGCTTCATATAAAAATGACTGGGGTCCAATGATATATTTTTCTAATCTATTTTCCGCATTGTATGAAATTATTAGTGTATCTTTGATCATACTACAACTTTCACAATCTAGAAATAAAACCTCATCTTCTGTACCATCTGTAAATTTGATATTCCCAAACTGTAGATTAACTTGATTTACACTGACTATCTTTTTACGCTGAATGGGTTCATCCATATATATATGAATTTTTTGATGTTGATTACCTTCAATGTAAATATATCGACTCTGAATCATCCCATATCGTTCTTTTAAAATTGCCTTTGATGGATTTGTTGATCTGCCCTCAGTTGCGAAAACTAGATACTTATTTGAGGAAAGGTGCAAAAATTCGAATTCACCTTCAAAATCAGCCTCAACCGTTTTAATAACTTCCGAAGAATCTGACAATGGCCATTTAAATAATAATAAGGAGGTGATTTTTTCAGGATGATAATTATCTAATTTTCCAGTAATTGAACCTTCTGGGATACTTTCTCCAGTACTGAAAATAAATTGATGTCCACGGGTCATTGTATTATTTTGATAATCTCTAATTCTTCTGGACATATTAATTTCGATGACTTCATTTTCAGGCCATTCAGAATCAGGTTCAATGGTAATTTTATGGCGACGTGATTTCACTGAATATTTTTCAAATCCCAAAATTGAAATTGATGATTTCACGGATGTGGGATCAAGGGTCTCATCAAACTCAAATATAATTTTTGTATGTGGACTAATATGTGTTGAGCCATCTGCTGGCATAACGGATACAAGTGCAGCACCTATAATATCTTTAGGGCCACCAGTTGCTGGGGCTTGTGCAGCACATGATAAAAAAAATAATAGACTAATGATTGAAATAAAGGGTTTCATGGGAGTCAAAATTTACAACAATTAGGAGATTCAAATAATATGAAGGATAATAATTTATGATTCAAAATTGAATGGTAATTCTCCAATATAAACCATTTTGGTTTTTTGCATATCTGCCTGAATCACCTTTATATTAAGTCCATCATTATACGCGCTCAAAAGTGCTTCTGAAAATTTGGGGTCGCGCTCCCATTGTGGTTGGAAAATTTTTGCATCAGACCGTTGCACTACAAACAGTACCATGCAATCTATACCCTCTTTTGTCATTTCGGCCAAATGTTCCACATGACGTTTGCCCCGTTCAGTCACTGCATCAGGAAATTTTGCAATCCCGTTTTCTACAAGAGTCACAGACTTAACTTCTAGGTAAAGTAGTTTTTCATCCTTTTGGAGTAAAAAATCAAATCGATGTTTCCCAAATGGTACTTCTCTTCGAATATAATCCCATTTCACTAAAAAATCTATCGATTTACGTTTCAATAAAAATTCTACAAATTGGTTCGGTAACCATGAATTTAAGGAGATTAATTGTTTCCCTAAATAAACCGCCTGTGTTGAAAACTTTGTTTTCCGATTAGGGTTACCCTCTTTTTTTATTAACAAGGTTACGCCGGGAATTAAAAGCTCCTTCAATCGACCCGGATCAGGTAAATGGCTTTCAACCACTTCTCCATTATATTTTACACGGGTTAAAAATCGGTTGGGGCGATCAATAAATTCTGCGTCTAACAATTCCCATGCCAATGGCATTTCTATCTTTTTTAATGTTAATTTCATGTTTAAATTCTACCACGTTATGGACAACTTCTCTAATCATTTCCTTATTTCAATGCCCCATATGACTGATTCGTTTTTTCAGAAAAGTCTAGTCTATATTTGCGAGCATGATAGTGACGGTGCCATGGGTATCATCATTAACAAAATCATGCCATCACAAACGGTTCAGGATATCCTCACCCAAACTGGATTAAATCAAATTAAACCTCACCCTGAAGTCTATTTGGGTGGACCCGTTTCCGTAGATATGGGGCTCATCCTACACGATGCAAGTTACAAATCTGAAGGCGAATTGAAAATTTCATCGGAGGTGAAGCTCACATCAAATAATCAAATTATTGAAGATATTATTAATGATAATGGCCCAGAAGATTACCTCTTTTCATTGGGCTATTCAGGATGGGGTCAAGGACAATTGGAACGGGAAATTGAAGATGGGGATTGGCTCATCATGCCTGCAAATTATAAGCATATTTTTGAAATTCCAAATCATGCTAAGTGGCCCACAGCTGCCACCCAATTTGGTATAGATATTAATAGCTTCAGTGGAGGAAAGTCAGGGAAGTCGTGAGAAGGTTTTGGATATAAGTCATAATTGTCATAGGTTGTCAGAAGATGCCATAGTTTGTTTAATTTACCAATAGGTCTATTATAATTATTTAACTTCACTTGTAAAAAATTTCAATTTACTATTCAATTCTTCAAATTTTTTTTTGTTATCAAATCTCGCCTATTTTACTTTTTCTATCCACGTAATTGTTTCAGAAAGTGAGACCCTCGCATAATATAAAAAATGTTTATTCTCTTTGTATTGGTACCTTTCAAGTCCTTCACTAATATTAGCTGAAACTGAATCTATTGATCTAACTAATTGATTCCCAATTATTTGCTTTTCAAATGTCTCCCAATTCTTAACTATTGACTAAACTTCCTCACCCAATTTCATCGAAAGTTGATATACAACTAATTCTTTTAAATCCAATTCAAATTATACTTTCAACAATGTTTAACAATTTATGACTACTTTGACCATTTCTAACGCACACCTTCACCCCATCAACCCCTTATCTGCCAAACTAGTTATTTCATTTCCTGCGATAATGAGATGGTCATGTATGTGTACATCAATCAGTTCGCATCCTTCTGTAAATCGTTTGGTGATTGAGATATCTTCTTTTGAGGGATTGGGATTCCCTGAAGGGTGGTTGTGGACTAGAATAATAGCGGCCGCATCACGTTTCAAGACTATCTTGATTACCTCTCGAGGGTAAACGGCACTTGAGGTCAATGTACCTTCAAATATGATTACAAAATCAAGTATCTCATTCCGACCATTTAGAAGTATCACCCCAAACTTTTCACGACTTTTATCGCGTAAAGCATAGAGTAAATATTTTTATATCTTCAGAAAAACTAATAATATCTGAATCAATTATCTGCGTTTTCAATTATCGACGCAACACCGAATGGACTAATTTAATTCTAAAAAAATATTGACCGGACCCACGCCGTCAACTTTTACGAGCTCAATTGGTGATGCTTCTAGCACTCCTTTTGAGGATTGAAACTTTTCAATCAATCGCTTTTCTGTAGATTTTTGATCACGACGATTATCGGCTAATTTTAGCAAAAATTCAATTACCTCATAATCGAGAAATCCATCGATATCATTTTGTAGATAACGTTGCCGTAAAATGGCGTAATGACCTTGGGATGCAGGCATAATTACCTCTGACTGTTTTATTGCGGAAGAAATCCAACTCATATTAGATTTATCATATAGAAACTAAAACTTTTTAACCACATGATTACATAAAAAATGATAACTGAAAAATATAACACATTTTGGGAATTCTACCCATTCTACCTTTCTCAACATCAGAATTCTGTATGTAGGATACTCCATTTTATTGGAACCAGTATCATTATTTTACTGCTATTATTTTATGTAAATACACCTAGAGATTTATTATTTATTCCGTTGGTAGGATATGGATTTGCATGGGTGGGACATTTCTTCTTCGAGAAGAATAAACCGGCCACATTTGAATATCCACTTTATAGTTTAATGGGTGACTTTGTAATGTTTTGGCAGATTCTAACAGGGAAAGAAAACATTTAATACATGGAAAATTTATCTGATATCCAAAATATGCAATCTCAGAAATTACAATTCCAGGATCTCATGCTCCATCGGGTCCATGAAATTCTCATGGTGGCCAGTCCATACGATGCATTTATTTTAGAAGAAGATGGTCGATTAACCGAACAAATCCTCCATGAATATTTGGGGATGAATCTGAGTTATGCCCCACGAGTGTGGAGAGCAGCAACGGCGGGAATTGCCCTAGAACTCCTTTCTAAACGACCCTATGATTTAGTCATTGTCATGCTTAGAATTTCCGATATGGATCCCATCTCCTTTGGGAAAAAAGTGAAAGAACTATATCCTAATAAGCCCATCATTTTGTTGGCTTTTGATGAATCTGAAATCAAGCAACTTCCTGAACATTATGATGATTCAATTGATAGTGTATTCATGTGGACCGGCAATTCCAGTGTTTTTCCGGCCATCATCAAATATTACGAAGATAAGAAAAATATTAAGCGGGATATCCGAAAGGGAAATGTTCGCGCCATCATCGTCATTGAAGATACACCTCGATATTATTCTAATCTTCTCCCCATGATTTATAAAGAAATTGTGTATCATACCAAACAGTTAATGGACAAGAGTTTAAATAATACACACCGCTTGCTCCACATGAGAGCGCGACCTAAAATGCTATTAGCCAAAAATTATGAGGAAGCGGAAAAATATTTCAAACGATATCGCATGAATATTTTAGGTATCATTTCTGATATCCGATTTCCTGAAAATGGAATAATGAATCCCAATGCAGGCATTAAATTTGCAAAATTTGTTCGGTCTGTTGAGAAGACTATGCCTATTGTTCTCCAATCGAATGAAAAAGGATTGGAACAAGAAGCCAAAAATCTATCGGTATTATTACTTGAGAAAAATTCACCCACCCTCTTCCAAGATTTACGTGAATTTATGGTACTCAATTTTGGATTTGGTGATTTTATTTTTAGAAATTCAGCGGGGAAAGAGATAAATTGTGCTACCAACATTGCAGAGCTTTGTGAAATTCTTCAAGATATTTCAGAAGATTCTCTAGACTATCATGCCTCCAATAATCACTTTTCAAATTGGCTTGCAGCTCGCGGAGAACTCTCCCTAGCCAGTCAATTTCGCGAGATTAAAAAATCTGACTTTAAAACCCTTGAAGAACGACGACAAAACCATATTCGCCTCATCCAAGAGTTTCAAAAAGTAAATCGCTACTCTCAAGTTGTAGATTTTAAAGTTAAATCAGGAACTCGATCTGCAAACTTCCTCCGTATAAGTTCTGGTTCATTAGGCGGTAAAGCACGGGGTTTAGCTTTTGCCAATCTATCTTTATCTGAAACAAAGTTAGCGAAAAAATTTCCAGACATTAAAATTAGAGTGCCCAAAATTGCCGTAATTGGTACTGATGAATTTGACCGATTTATGGAGGTAAATCAATTTTGGGAAATTGCATTAAATTCAAATGATAATGAAGAATTAGCAAAAACCTTTCTCAAAGGAAGGCTATCGCGTGAACTTGTTCATACACTCAAAGAATATTTGAAGGAGGTTAACTACCCCCTTGCTGTTCGGTCATCCAGTTTGATGGAAGATTCACAATATCAACCCCTTGCGGGCATGTATTCTACATTTATGTTACCCAACTCTCATGAGGAATTAAAGGAGCGGTTAAGCCAAGTTTGCGAAGCGGTAAAAAGGGTTTTTGCATCAACATTCTTCCAAGAACCAAAATCAATGATGGATAATATCATTCAACGCCATGAAGAAGAAAAGATGGCAGTCATTATCATGGAGCTTATTGGGCAACAAAAAAGGCAACGATTCTATCCCACCTTTTCGGGAGTAACACAGTCGTACAATTATTATCCTGTATCTTATATGAAGCGGGAAGAAGGCATTGCCTTTGTGGCTTTGGGATTTGGTAGAACCATTGTGGATGGCGGTAAGTCTCTTCGTTTTTCACCCAAGTACCCAAATATTTTACCTCAATATTATTCCATTCGATCAACGGTTCAAAACTCACAACATGAATTTTTTGCATTAGATTTGAATAATGGAGAGAACCCCCTCACTGGTGGAGAATTAGAAAACCTGAAATCTTATTTACTTAATGATGCAGAAACAGATGGTGTGCTTAAACATTTAGCCTCTGTGGTTTGCAGTAATGATAATGTAATTCGTGATTCTCTAAAATATGATGGCACTCGCGTACTGACGTTCGCATCCATATTAAAATACAAGCGAATTCCCCTGGCTGAAATAATTAACAGGCTCTTAGAATTAGGGACCACCGCGCTGGGCTGCCCCGTAGAAATTGAATTTGCAGTGAACCTCTACGACGATACAGATATGCAGGATGAATTCTGTTTGCTCCAAATTAAACCCATGGTTATTGGGGGGATGCAATCGGCAGATTTACTCACCGAAGAATCGCCTGAAGATATTTTATGTAAAAGTGATTTGGTATTGGGCGATGGTATTAATCAGCAAATAAAGCATATTATTTACGTGGACCCTGATGCGTTTGACCGGGGTAAGACTCGTGAAATTGCTACAGAAATTGAATTATTAAATAAAAAATTAGGGAGAGATAATCCGTACATGCTCATCGGACCGGGTCGATGGGGCAGTTCTGACGCATGGTTGGGAATACCGGTAAACTGGCGACAAATCGCCAATGCAAAAGTCATTGTAGAAGTAGGTATGGATAAGTTAAATCCGGACCCCTCATTTGGGAGCCACTTTTTTCAGAATGTGACCAGTTTACAAATTGGTTATTTCACCATTTCTAAACGTGACCACGAAAAAAATGTAGATTGGGATTGGTTAGCTAATTTTACTGAAAAAGAACAAACTACTCATTTAAGATTATTAGAATTAAAATACCCATTGTTTGTGCGTATTGATGGGAGTAAAGGTAAGGGATTAATCCTCAAACCAACCCCCCCCAAACAAGAACAAATGGATGAAGAACTATCTTCTGGAATATAAATAAGACATTAACTATAAACCAATACCTAATCTACACTACCCCTTGGTCTAACATAGAATCGGCAACTTTTATAAAGCCCGCAATATTGGCGCCCTTCACATAGTTTACAGAATCGCCAGATTTACCATATTTCACACATTGGCTGTGGATATTTTTCATAATTTCTTTTAGTTTGGCATCCACTTCTTCACGGCTCCAGTTCAAGCGCATACTGTTCTGACTCATCTCTAAACCAGATACAGCAACGCCACCTGCATTTGCGGCTTTACCCGGACCAAATAGAATACCCTTTTCTAAAAAAACCTCCACGGCTTCAGGTTCGGTTGGCATATTGGCACCTTCAACCACGCAAATACAGCCATTTTTCACGAGTGCTTGTGCTTCATCAGCATTGATCTCATTTTGGGTAGCACAGGGGATTGCAACATCACATTTTGCACCCCATGGTCGTTTATCTACCCAATATTCACAGCTATATTTATCTGCATAGTCTTTAATACGACCACGTTTCTTGTTTTTTAAATCCATGATGAATTGAAGTTTTTCTTCATCAATACCTTCTGCATCATAAATTGAACCGGTGGAATCAGAAAGAGTTACTACTTTACCACCCAATTGAATCACTTTTTCAGCAGCAAATTGTGCCACATTTCCCGAACCTGAAATGGCAACTGTTTTACCTTTAAAATCATTTCCCTTTTCATTCAACATTTCTTTGGCAAAATAGACAGCACCATAACCCGTAGCTTCAGGTCTAATGAGGCTTCCCCCCCAATTTAACCCTTTACCCGTTAATACACCTGAGAATTCATTGCATAGTCGTTTATACTGACCAAACATGAATCCAATTTCACGACCACCTACACCAATGTCTCCAGCAGGAACATCCGTATTGGGGCCAATATGTCTAAAAAGTTCACTCATGAATGATTGACAAAAACTCATTATTTCATTATCAGATTTACCCTTGGGATCAAAATCTGAGCCTCCTTTACCACCACCCATGGGGAGTGTAGTCAAACTATTCTTGAAAATTTGTTCGAATCCCAAAAATTTTAAAATACCTAAATCAACTGATGGATGAAAACGTAGCCCACCTTTGTACGAACCAATAGCTGAATTAAATTCTACACGAAAACCACGATTCACATGTACATTTCCCTGATCATCACGCCATGGGACTCTGAACATAATTACGCGTTCAGGCTCTACTATTCGATCTAAAATTTTATGATGGAGATAATGAGGGTTTTCTTTTAAATAATCCCAAATTGATTCCACCACTTCTTTCACCGCCTGATGAAATTCTTCTTCAGCGGGATTCTTATTAATCACCGTTTCCATAAATTGGTCAACTGAAGTGTACATACTTTCTCCTGTAAAAACTTTTTAAAATTTAATTTTAATTGCGATAATGTATTAGCTGATACAATAGCTACCATTTTTGATATATCTTGGCATACTATATCCTATAAATAAATTAGAAAATACTGATGAAAAATTACGATGATTCTAATCTTAGATAATCAAAAAATTAATTGGGTGGTGTATAATAATCTTCTTAAATTGGAAACGTTTTAAACGAATATCGTTTCCTATGGCAATCAATAAAAGCATTCAAAAATCAATTATACTCAATCATGGATTTGAGAGACTCATCACTGATGGGGTGCGGGCGTTTACCGTAGAAAATTTAGCGGGAAGTCTGTGCATGAGCAAGAGAACCATCTATAAATTTTTTCCCACAAAAGAAGCCCTCATTGATAAGATAGTATCTTTTCGGCTATCACAGATTGAAGCTGAAATTGAAACGGTAATGGAAAGTGAATCCAACCCTATTCATCAATTTTTAGGCGTAATGAACATATTTTATAATTCTACTGCCAAGTTAAAAATTGAACAAATTGGTGAATTGAAGAACCGATATCCTAAAATGTGGAAACGGATTGAAACATTTCGCCTTAATAGACGTGAAGATTTTTATTCCATCTTAATAAATGCACAAGAAAAAGGATTGGTAAGAAAAAATTTAGATATAGATCTCATCGCCACCATCTATACAAATATTATTAATTCCACCTTTCAACCTGAGTTTTTTATCGAAAATTCGCTCCTCCCCAAATTCGTTCTTCCTGCATTTGTAGAAATGGTTTCGGGTGGATTACTCAGCGAAGATGGTCAAAAATATTATCAACAAATCAAAGGAAGTTCCCCATGAAGTCTTGGTTGTCACAGCAAGTCTTAACACATCCCAAAAGATTAATTATTGTCAATGTCCTATTTACCATCCTATTTGCCTATGGTCTTAAATGGTTAGTCATTGATGACAATTTCATGAATATGTTGCCCAAAGATATTGAATCGCGGCGAGTTTGGGAAGAAGTTGAAACTGAATTTGGCTCATCTGAAATGATGTTTATCGCATTCGGAAATTCAGGGAAATCAATTTATCATCAAGAAAGTTTCAAAACCGTTTGGGACTTAACCGAACTTTTAGAAAAATCTCCCTTCGTTGATGAAGTAATTTCTATTTCAAGCATGAATCGTATGGAATCTGACGATGGTTTCATGGAAGTCGATGACCTACAATCCGAAAGAATTCTTTCAACAGAAGCAATTCAAGATATTAAAAAATATTTAGATAAAAATCCTGATATAAAAGCCAGAGTTATTGGGAAGAGTGGCGATTTCATGAGTTTGGCGGTACGACCTATTGATAATGAAGTTACCCTATTTACAAATGATGTTTTAGCCGTAACTAAAGCACTATTAACTGATTATGAAGTTCACTATGCAGGTACTTCATACATTACCGGTGTGGTTCCAGAAATTATTCAGAAAGATGTTTCCTCCCTTATGGGAATTGGCATTATTATTATGGTAATTATGCTATTGGCCAATCTCCGTAATATTTCAGCAGTAGCCATGGTGATGCTGATAATCATGATGTCGATGGTGAGCATGCTGGGGTCCATGGGATGGATTTTTCATTTAACCGGAATCGAATATTTCCACTTTACAATGATGAACACCTCCATGCCTATTGTTTTACTCACTATTGCAAATTCTGACGGTGTTCATTTTATTACCCGATTTTTCAGAGAGGTTCGAAAAAAAGGTAATGTTAATGAGGCGGTTACTACCTCATTAAATGCATTATTTCTACCCATATTTTTAACATCACTCACAACTGCCGTGGCATTTATGACACTTATTTCCTCTCCAATAAAACATATGACGGGTTATGGAATTGCCATTGCTTTTGGAATTTTATGGGCATGGATATTATCAATAACCATCCTCCCATCAATAATAGTTTTAAAAAAATGGGATTTAAATTCTGCCGCATTATCACAAAGTAGCTATTTAGAAAGATGGATTGAAAAATTAGGGCAAAAAATTATAATGGTTCCCAAACGCGTATTAACCTTTGGGGCAGTCTTAGTTTTCATCGTTTCATTCGGTCTTTGGAAAGTCAATGTAGAAGTAAATGTTATTAAATTTTTCAAACCAGGAAATCCCATTCGGGAAAGCTCTGAGTTTATAGATAGAGAATTAACAGGATCCATGAGTTTACTCTTTAAATGTACTGGAGATATGAAAGACCCCCATGTATTAAATGATATGTTGTTGATACAGGAAAAGGCTGAATCATTCCCTCAATCTAATACCTCTATTTCTATTGCAGATGTTATCAAAAGCATGCATAAAGTAGTTATGGATGATGACCCAAAATATGAAACCATACCTGAAACACGGGGTAAAATTAATAATCTATTCACTATGTATAGCATATCGGGTGACCCAGATGATTTCAGTTCTCTTGTAGATTATAATTATGAAACGGGACTTATTACTTCACTACTCAATTCAATATCTACCAATGAGTCTGTAGAAATGGTAACAGAATTGGAGTCATTCATTGAAAAGAATGTTACCTCAGATTTAGAAATCAAAATTTCAGGGATGGTCGTATTTCTACGTGATTTTGTTGATTTAGTGGTTCGCTCATCATTTATCAGTATTGGATTATCTATCATAATTATCTTCATCATTGCATGGATATTCTTCGGTTCTTTCAGATGGGGACTACTTTCCGTTATTCCACTGGTTTCTGCCATCATTTTAAATTTTGGGCTTATGGGACACTTTGAAGTTCACTTAAGTCACATGACTGCATTACTCACCTCTATCATTATTGGGGTTGGGGTAGATTTTGCTATCCATTATATTGCAGAATTTAGACGGAATTCTCGTCGTGGATACAGTATAGACGAGGTGAGTGTAAAAACTACTGAAGATGTGGGATATCCTATTCTTCTTGACGTGGCATCAAATATGGGATTTGCAGCACTATTATTCTCCGCATTAATTCCCTTAAATTACATGGGTGGTCTCATGGTATTTGCCATGATTTCAACATCTTTAGGTACGCTCACATTATTGGCAACTATTGTAGAAATCTTTAAAAAGCATCTATATAATAAATGAGAACATTATGAAAATAATCAAATTAATATTTATGAGCATTTTATTTCAAAGCCTCTTTGCACTCACAGGCATTGAACTTGCACAATTAGTGGATGACAGAGAGTCTCCAAAAGATATGAAATCTAATATGAGTATGGTACTTACTAATAAAAATGGGAAAACACGTACCTCTAAAATTCGATCTTATTCTAAGGACGATAATAAGAAACAGATCCTCTGGTTTTTAGCACCTGCTGATGATAAAGGTGTAGCCTACCTTAAAATTGAACACGAAAATAAAAATGATGATATGAAACTTTGGCTTCCTAATTTTAAAAAAATTAGACGAATCTCATCCCGAAAAAAATCTGAATCATTTATGGGTTCTGATATGAGTTACGAAGATATGACCAGTCGAAATATGGATGAATATACCTATTCAATTTCTGGTGAAGAAATAATTAATAATGAGGATTGCTATATTTTAGAAAGTGTCCCAAATGGGATTAAAACTGAATACTCAAAACATAAATCATGGATTACCAAAGATACTCACCTCCCTATAAAAGAAGAATCATATGATAAAAATGGGAAATTGCTCAAAAGTAAATCAATAATTTATCAACAGATAAAAGAATACAATATCATGAAAGAATTACATGTAAAAAATGTACAACGGAATCATCAAACCATATTGAAATTTGACAATATTGAGGTGGACTCTGGAATTAAAGATAATATTTTTCATGAGAAAAATTTAAAACGAATGCCTAAATAGGAGACCAAATGGTTTTAGGATATATCATATTTTTTAGCCTTTTAGGCAGTGTGGGAAGTGTATTAATTAGTGCGCTTTTCCTCGTATTCCCAGATGAAATTCAAAAGGGGCTTATACCCAAATGTATTAGCTTTGCCACGGGCACATTATTAGGGGCTGCCTTTTTGGGATTAATACCCCATGCCGCAGAGGAATTTGGAGATGTTCGCATGACCCTCCTCATGGTATTGGTTGGACTCATCATCTTTTTCATACTTGAAAAATTTGTGATTTGGCGACATTGTCACAATGATCACTGTCATGTGCATGAAGCCTCTGGCTCACTCATAATGATTGGGGATGCCTTTCATAACTTTGTAGATGGGGTAGTTATTGCAGCAACATTTACTACGTCAATTCCCTTGGGAATCACAACTGCATTCTCTGTAATCACTCATGAGATTCCCCAAGAAGTGGGCGACTTTGCTATTTTACTCAAAAATAATTACACTAAAAAACGTGCATTTATGCTAAACATATTTTCTGGACTCAGCTCCCTCGCCGGCGCAATTTTAGCATTCTTTTTCATGTCATCATTGACTAATGCCACCCCATATATCATGTCAATTTCTGCGGCCAGTTTTATATATGTGGCTATCAGTGATTTAATCCCCCATTTGCAAGAGCATACAAATCCTAAGGAGAGTATTATCCAAACCCTTCTCATTCTTGCAGGGATTTCAGTTATTTATTTTATGAGCCATACCCATTAGGTAACCTATGAACAAAATTCTCTTTCTTTCAATATTCACCACTTTGTTTGGACAAATTCAATATTCTGGATATATAAACACAGAAGCTAAAATCAGAAATAATACGAGAGAAGTTTTAGACTTACCCTATCGGCTTTCTCAATTTAATTTTTCTTATACATTTGCCATGATTGATATTATTTCTAAGGCGGATGTTGAATTTAGAAATGAAACCATGAATGAATTATTTTCACTAAGAGAATTTTACATTGGATTCTATCCATCCTTTGGTGAAATTCGATTGGGAAAACAAATTAACTCATGGGGGCTCGCCGATGGAAATAATCCCACCGATAATTTAAATCCTTATGACCTAAATTATATGTTTCTTACTGGAACGGATCGAAAGGTTGGTTCTCTTTCTCTCACATTTGATACTTATATTAATGATCATAAAATAGGTGTAATACTCATCCCCAATCATGAACCCAATCGATTCCCCATTAAAGATACAGATTTCAAAATGGGTGATAATAATCAACCACCATCAATTGAGAATGAAGATGAATTCCAATGGGGGCTGAGCCTCCAAAGCATGTTGGGTGAGAGTGATATTATGTTCACGTATTTTAATGGCTATGACTTTGCACCATCATATGCTGGAAATTATAATTTTTTTGAATACAGGAATACACAAGTCTTGGGCGTAAGTACAGTTTCATTTTGGAATGATCTCACCTTCCGTACCGAGATGGCATACTTTGATACAAAAACTGCATTAGATTTAGATGAATCTGCAAACTATAAGGCTCAATATTTACAATATGTATTTCAATTAGAATATCCTGCACATTCTGATATGACCCTAACGGCTCAACTCATTGGAAATAATCTGCTTTCAATTAGTGGTGAAAACTTTGATGATAAAAAAGAGCCAATTCCGGGACCAATTCCAGCTGAATCAAATAATTTCATTATGGGCTTGGGAACACCCTTCGCTGCATTTAGTGAAAATGCATTATTCTTGTCCTTACAAAATAAATATTTTGATAGCTTGTTTGATGTTTCAATATTTAGCATGATTGATCTTACCCAAACAGGATACATGCTTGGTGTTAATATAAAATACTCTCCCATAGAAAACTGGGAAATTACAGTGGGGAGTTCAAAATTTATTGGAGATGGTAAAGAAGATACACAAAATATATTCAATGCATTAGAAAAATTTTCTAATACATCCATCGCAGTTAAATACTCATTTTAATCCCTCACAAAGATGTAAATTTTAGGCTGAATAATAAAGATATTAAATGGATTTAGAATTACCCAAAGAGAGCAAAAAGAACGAATTTATAGAGAATCCACAAAAAGCAATGTGGAAGCTTGCCATGCCCATGATGATGGGAATGTCGGTTCAAGCCATCTATATGTTAGTGGATACGGCATTTATCGGAAAATGGGTAGGCCCCACAGGTCTTGCCGCAATGGGCTATATTTTCCCATTTATGTTTTTTCTCATGGGTATCACATTCGGTTTAGGCTCTGGTGCCACCGCCGTAATTGCTAAATATATTGGGGGCGACCGCAAAAAGGATGCTGATAATGCAGCTGAACATACCATAATGTTAGGAGTATTCATTTATGGAATAATGCTCTTGCTGCTATACTTTGCAGGTGAAAGCTTAATAAGACTTCAAGGGGCAGATGAAGCGGCAACCCAAGCGGCTATGGACTATTTCAGCATCATGATATTGGGGTCAATTTTCATGATTTTGGGTGTGTTCTTCCGGTCAATTTTATCGGGTGAAGGTGATAATGTTTTCCCTATGAAAGTATTAGGGGTGGGTACGGTTCTAAATATTATCCTTGATCCATTTTTCATAAAATATTATGGTATTAAAGGGGCTGCCGTAGCCACCATTATTTCCCAAGGACTTGTATTCGCTATCTTCGTTTACTATCTAATTTTCAAGCATCATTCCTATATCACCTTCAAACTCCAAGATTTCAAATTCAATTCTAAAATACTTTCAGATATATTTAAAATTGGGATGCCCGCATCTCTATCCATGATTATCATGTCTTCTGGTATCTTAATTTACAATGTTATTTTAGATTCAAATGACGCTGTTGCGGCATACCAAACGGCTGGACGTGTTGAACATTTATTCTTTTTACCCATTATTTCAATTGCGACGGCTTTAGTTACTTTAGTGGGGATGTTTTCAGGTGCAAATAGAATTGATTTGGTGAAACAAATAGTAAAATATGGTCTTACTCGTTCAGTGGGAATCTCCGTATTATTTAGTATATTTTTCTCGATATTCAACCGTCAAATTATTTCGGGATTTACTAATGATCCCAATATCATTAAACATGCAGTTGAATATTTTAGCGTACTTGTATTTGCATATCCATTTATTACCATCGGTATGACATGTAGTAGAGTTATGCAAGGGCTGGGGCATGGTACCCCCATGCTCATACTCACTATTTTAAGGGTGGTGGTCATCAATTCGGTATTTGCGTGGTTTTTTGTGGTTATACAAGAGAGGCCAGTAATTTTTGCATGGTATTCACTCTTAATTTCATGTTCCATCACATCAGTGGTTTCAATTTTGTGGATGCAATCTAAAATCAAATCATTCTCTGTGGTATAATTGTATCTGAGTTGTAATATCCTCGTTACAACTAATTACATTTTAACCCTATACATATATTCAATTAACCCTGTAATTTTAGTCAGTTGATTGAGTTACTTTTTCCTCCTCCTTAAATTTAACTTATTCAACCTCCTCCTTAATGAATATAAGCTCTCGGTGCCAACCGGGAGCTTTTTTCTTTTGTATTAATTTTTCATGTATATTTAGATATGAAATATCCATCAAATATTATGTTTATACTCCTCTGTATAAGCGTATCAACCACACAAATAATTGAAGAGCAACCACTCTTTGATGAAGATGGTAACCAAGTTGACATTTTTGCATACCAAATACCTGAAAACTATAATCCCAATAATTCACATCCTCTCTTAGTGGCATTTCATCAATGGGGGGGAAATCAGATGTCCACTTTTTCAACTCAATTTGATGAAGAAGCCTATGCGCGAAATTGGATTTTCATGTCTCCATTTGGAGGTTCATCCAATAATTACAATCATCAAGATGCACAAGAATGGGTGAAACAGGGTATTCAATGGCTTCAGGCGAATTATAATATTGATGAGCGTCGTATTTATATGGTGGGGGGGTCTATGGGCGGTGCAGCAGGGGCTATCTATGCCAATAATCATTTAGACCCAACTGAACCCATGGTGGCAGCAACGGCGTCTGCATCAGGAATTTTAGACTGTGAACGGCGTGCCATTGAAATGGATGGTAATAATTCGATGATCGAATGGTTTGGTGGAGATTATGATGAGGTCCCCTTTGAATACCATCGAAATAGCGCCGTGTACTTTGCTGACTCTACCCAGAGTATGCACTATAATTTACAATACATTCCTCTCTATTTAGACTTTGGTGAAACTGAGACCCACCGCACCCATGCAGAAGATTTATACAATTTATTATTAGGCTATAATGACAGTATGTGGATCGATATTGAACCTATAGGCTCTCATGGATATTCAGTTATTGATGAAGTACATACTTGCAATTGGCTCAATCAATTCGAGCTTGAAGATAACCCCAGTTCAATAAATGTAAATTTAGATGAACCGGGACGGGTATATATGATTGAGGCTATGAATCAGCTGATTGCAGATGAGTTTATTATAATAAATGTGGAAGGATTGCCAAATGTGTATTCAGATTCATTACAGAACATTAATTTCATAGAAATTTTAAACACAGATTCAATATTGATTCATGATGTTTTAGATGGACAATTTGAATTTTTGGTGTTTGACATGATTTATAATGAACTATCAATAGGTTTTACGGGTCCCTTTTCAAATTATATTTCTGAAATAACCGCTACTTCTATTATTGGTTGGGAACCATTTTATATTTCTTCAGAAAATATAGATAATAATCATTGGATTAGTTTAACTGGGAATCCTCTTTTTTATGAAAGTTCATTTTTTATTGTTGAAATTAACTATGAAGAATTAGATGTGAATCAAGATGAAGTTTGGGATATTTTAGACATTGTCTTAACCGTTAATTTTATTATGGGAAATATTGAGCCCTCGTATATTCAATTTGATTCTGCTGACTTAAATGATGATGGCGAACTGAATATATTAGATATTGTCATCATGGTCAATATGATTATGGGGTAATAACCTTAACACTTCTTTAATCCTAGCGCTTTACTCATAGCCTTATCTAGCCATCTATCGGGGAGTAATCCAGGAAGAATATAATCACGTAATTTATTTGGTGAGAGTACATACCTGGTTTTGGGAGAGTTTGAGTTCATAATTTTTTCAATTCGCTTTGCAATTATATCTGCATCCAATGCCTTTTTCTCAAACATCTTAATCATACCATTGAATTTTCGTAATGCAGGCTCAAAATCTGAATGTAGAAAAATATTGTTTTCCGGGTTAGGCGTTTTCTTCCAAATTTCTGATTTTACGGGTCCAGGTTCAACAAGAATCACATCAATATCATAAATCATAAGTTCTCTCCGAAGGGCATCAGACATTCCCTCCACTGCATGTTTTGACGCTGAATATGGCCCTACAAACGGATAAGATCGTTTACCTGCCACCGAACTTATCATAATTATTTTTCCGCTATGAGTTGCGCCTTTGTAGCCACCCAACAATTTTGAGAAGGCTTGAGTTACAGAAACGATTCCAAATACATTCACTTCAAATTGTTTACGAAATACATCTACAGGAAGTTCAAGGATAGGACCCCCTAATGCGATTCCTGAATTATTGATAAGGATATCAATCCCCTTATCGCCCACTTCTTTTGATACACATTCAGCAGCCTCTTTGATGGCAGGAGAATCCGTCACATCAAAAATAAGAGGGTAATAATTTTCACCCAACTCAGACTGTAATCGCTTTGCATCTTCCTCTTTCCGCACCGAACCAAAAACGCGGTGCCCCGCTTTGGTTAATCGTAAAGCGGCAGCATATCCAATTCCTGTACTCACTCCGGTAATCACAATATATTTCATTTCTTCTCCATAAATAAAAAGGGGAGCCCTTTTGGCCCCCCTCAATTTACCAATTATAATTGGCTTCTAAAACCTGAAATGAAAATTTAATTTGTACACTAAATTATCACCTTTACTTTTACGAATATTAGGTGAAATTAAAATGCCACTTCCGGAATTATACACGATGCCTGAAATCAAATATTTGGTATCTTGTCCATTAACTGTTAAAATATCATATCGTGTAAAGGCATCCAGCTTATTATTAAAACCATAATTTGCATTGATTGAAATGAGCTTTTTCTCAGTTTCACCTGTTAAATTATCAATTTCAGCTCCCACTCGAAGCCCATTGCATTCAAATCCCCCAAAAAGACTGGACATGGTATTGGATTTCCCTGCAGTAGCTTCAGAGGTATATACAAACCCCAAATTATAGCCATCATTCATTGCTAATTTTCTTTCGCCATAGGTGGTATTAATGCTCCATTTTTGATAGCCATCTGATTCTGGGCTTTTATAGCTCTCACCATTTACCAATTGAATACTAAAAATTAAATTATCTTTAATCTCTCTAGAGAATCCAATCCCCAAATCTGCCGTGGAAGAAAATCCATTTTTATCAATGGCTGATTTTTCTATAAATCGATATCCCCAATTTTTTTCTTGAACCCCATATGAATTTGTTCCAATCAAACCTAAATTAGTGGTTCCCCAATCACAATTATAATCCAATTGAGCTTTCTTGAGAAATACTACAAGTCGTGTGTCTTCTACATTAACTCCTAAATCATCAGTTACTTTGTTTGTACGTCCCACGTCAAAAACAACTTTAAAATTCACAGCATTTGACATTTGAATGGCATAGTTAAAATATTGTCGATTAAAATTAAATGAAGATTCACCATTTTCACGGGCTAAATCAAAATAAGTAAGTCCCGTAATGGAACCATTATAAGCATATGTAATGGTTAGTATGGATAGTAGAATTATTATTATTTTCATTATTCCCTCAATATTAAATATTTTTATAACTAAAATGTTTAGTGAATGATGTTGATGGCTCATCATTTATTTCTAACAATGGATAGATAAATAAATTTACCGTTTCTTCTTCGTATCCTTCTAATAAAAAATCACGACCCACCATCATCTCAACACGATTCTCACAAACGGTCCCAAAGAAATAATTCTTTTTGTTTGGTGCTTTGTCGGCCTCTGAAATATCCACAGGATACCAGCCTTCGCCTTCCACATAATAGTCAGCCCAACAATGATAGCCACCCACTGTTCCCTCATTTCCTTCAGGTATTTGGAAGCCCATATGAAATCGTGTGGGGATTCCTAATGTTCGTGTTAATGACATAAAATAGGAGTGGTAATCGGTGCAATTTCCCACGCCAATATCACAGGCATATAAAGAATTACCATTCCCAAAAGTATAATCACCACCTTTAGACTTTGCGTGTTGATATAGTGAGACTACAACATCTCGGGAAACCCCTTTATTTCCATATTTCCCATGTGGGCTCAACCATGGAATATTATAATATTTATCACCGAAATCCTTCGGTTTTCCATAATGCATTCCAGAAAGGACATAATCATAAACTCCTCTAATATTTCTTTTCGTAAGAGAATTATCCTTTATGATATTTGAAAATTGCGCACCTGTAGAAACCGTGGAATATGATCCCAAATATGATTTTGGATCAACATTAATATAATTCATATTTTGATGTTCCATTCGTGATGTATTAAATGTAAATGAAATTGTTTTTACATCAAATGTACCTTCTTTTTGATGAAGATATAAATATCTATTCCCATGCTCTTTTTCAATCTCAATTGAATAATTAAGACCATCTGAATTAATTTCAAGAGCGCTAATTTTTTGTACTGAATTAGATTGTGGAATGGGAATCCATAATTCTAATTTTTTACCATTTGTGGGTTCAATTTCAACAGTATAGTTAAAATTAAAATCGCGATTCATTTTTTGCATATTATGCGAACATGCCAAAATGAACAATGCACTCAGTAGCATCATCTTTTTCATGAACTTCCTCTTACTGTTCTTCTAATTTTGGATTTAATGCCCCTGTCAACCTTAAGGGGAAAGGATGGTTTTAAATAAGATTTGTTTCTGAAAAACGTCGACCGACGCTCAACAGAATAAATCATCTATAATATGTATTATTCATATGTGAAATTTAAAAACTATTCAGCTTGCATTCGCTTATTTTTACATTCCGTAACAATTACTCTTTGGAACAAATTTTGTTGACATGCATTGCATATTCAAAATCAAAACGAGGATCTCATGAATCAAATAAAATCAAAACTATTACTGCTCATAATCACAGTTGCATTTAGTGTTCCCACCCCCCAACAATTTAGTGATGCATTTGTTAAAACTGCAATAATTGGTAATCCCGCAGTGGTTTCAATTATTGCAGAAAAAACCATTAAGAACAACTATCATCATTTTTTCTCTCCATTTAGAAACCAATTTCAAAACGATGATTTCACCAATCAATCGTTGGGCTCAGGAGTAATTTTAAATGCAACATTAGGATACATTGTTACCAATAACCACGTGGTGGAAAATGCTGATAAAATCAAAGTAGTATTGTATGATAAAACAGAATTGGATGCAACAATCATTGGTACTGACCCCCTCTCTGATATTGCAGTAATTCAAATTGAATCGACAAATCTCACACAAATTAAAATGGGGTCATCACAAAATCTAAATGTAGGTGAATGGGTCGTTGCCATTGGGAGTCCATTTGGGCTTCACTTGAACCATACGGTAACGGCAGGAATAATAAGTGCTGTAGGACGAAGTGATGTTATATCAAGGCTAAACTTCGAAAATTTTATCCAACATGATGCTGCAATTAATCCGGGTAATTCTGGTGGTGCATTATTAAATCTTGATGGTGAATTGGTAGGGATAAATACAGCCATTGCAACAGGTGGGTTTTCTCTCGCCAATGCGGGCGTAGGGTTCGCTATTCCCATTGACCAAGTTAAACGTGTTACGACTGATCTTATTAAAGAAGGAAAAGTGTCTCGAGGGTGGTTAGGTGTTTCAATCCAAGATATAGATAAAAATATGCAAATAGCACTTCATGTTAGTGGACACATTGGAGTGTTAATTAGTGATGTATTTTCTAATAGTCCCGCTGAGGTTGGCGGATTACTACCCCATGACATAATCATTGAAGTAAATAATAAAACCATAAATACTTCTTCTCAGTTAAAAAATTTAATTTCAGCTGAAAGGCCATCAGAAATTATAAGAATAAAAATTTTGAGAGATTCACTTAAAAAAACGATTGAAATCAAACTGGGAGTTCGTCCCAATAAAGAGGGACTATTTTTTAGTAATTTTAGTCCCAATAATAACTTTGATAAACTGGGATTTACGGTTGAGAATCATGATAAAGGTGTTATAATCATTGATGTAATGAAAAATTCAAATTCATTGCAAAAGGATATTCAGAGAGGTGATATTATAATCGCCATAGGAAGAGAAGAAATTAATTCCATACATTCATTTGTAGAAATTGTTTCAAAATATAAAATGGGTGATATCATCATGTTGAGAATAATTCGAAATGGGAATGCTCGGTATGTTGCCTATGAGATTAGTTAATCTCGTCATGAAAATAAATTAAATAAAAAAATATTTTATTTTTTGTAGGTATTTACCCTACATATCCAATATATTAATCCAGCTATAATATTTCAATATATTGAAATTAGAATTGCAGTTGTGATATGTAGTTTATAAGTACTTTTTCTTGGAGAGGAAACAAGTCATAACGACTGAGACGTATTACAACTTTGGAGGAGATACAAAAACCCACTTTAGTGGGTTTTTGTCTTTTAAGGACATGATTTTTACTTCGTAAGTGTTTCCCCTACATTTAATTTGGAATATATTAATCTAATTCAGTATATTCAGCGTGTGGGGAGAGTTAGATTCGTATAATTTAATAATTTATGGATTGTTAATTACTTGAGGAGGTATTTGTGTTAAGATTTTTAGTGTATTTATTTTCAATTTGCTTATTATTTTCAGGTACTGATTTAAAGAAAGAAAAAGGGAAATTAAAAGGTCGAAAGCTCTGGTTAAGTTATGATAACACTTTAATTTCAGATTTGGAAAAACAACTATTAAAAATTGAAAACGGTGAATATGGCGATGAAAAATCTAAAAAGATACTTACCATCGCAGATGAATATTTCAAGATAAGAGATGCAAAAGAAAAGCGAAAAATTTCAAATCTCATTAAAAAGTTAAAAATAGTAACAAAATAGTAAAAACAACATACTCAATTTTAAAAAGTCTTGAATTCATCAAGGCTTTTTTTGATTATATAAAAAAAGTAGCTTCCTCTTTCAAGGAAGCTACAACGTTCATCAAAGCCATAGGGGATAATGAGGAGTAAGGCGAAGGGTGAGATGGAACTCATATGCCTTACACTATAACTTATTGAATCTTCCTAGATCAAATCATGACCTATATCACATCTACTATTTTTTCAATTTAACTAAAATAAAAAGGCCTATAATTGTTAATGCTCCTCCAAAAACAATAGCGATACCAACAGCTTCAGAAAACAAAAAATATGCAATCACTGATGCTATGATTGGCTCACCTAATGGAAATGATGCCACAATGGTAGGTTGAATATATCGAAGTGCAAAATAAAAAATGCCGTGACCAAAAACGGTAGGGATTAAACCTAATAAAAATAGCCCAAAATAATCCATCCTTGAATAACCAATAAGCGATTCACCTGTATAGAATGAAATTATCATTAATGTAATTGCTGCAGCTGAAAATAGCAATCTACTAAAAGCAACCGTACCTGCCTCTTTTCTAACATTTTCAGAGATCATAAATGCTAAGGCAATCCAAAATGAGCAAATTAATGCATATAAATTTCCCAATGTATAATTACTGGATGCATCAAATTGATCATTTACAATAATAATCGATCCTGTAAAAATAATGGCTAATGCAAAAATCAAATTCCTTTGAATACGTCGCTTTAACCAAAATTTTTCTAAGAATAATGTAAATAGAGGGGCTAATGTTCCTAAAAATGTGGCATTTGCAATCGTTGTCAACTTAATTGATTCAAAGAAAAATTGAAAATGGATACCTAAAAAAATACCACCGAGAATAGTATAATTTCTATTTTTAGTAGATAGCGATGCAGTGGGTTTAATTTTGCTATACAGCCACAGAATTGTTGCCCCGATAGCCATTCTCCAAAATGAAATTCCTACAGCAGGAACATCTGATAAAATTCTTGCTAAAATTGGAGACGTGCTTACTGCAAAAGTAGCAGCTACCAAAAGTAAAAACATTCTATATTGAGAAATCAATTAATTTTTGGGTTCTACTTTTTGACTCATTTGAACCACATGATGAGGATATGGGATTTCAATATTTTCTTCTTTAAATTTATAGAATATTGATGAATTTATTTCATCAATTACCCTACCACGTATTTCAGGCTTTTCAATCCATAATAGTAATTGAAAGGTTAGTCCATAATCTGCAAATTGACGGAACCGAACCCTTGGTTCTGGCTCACTGCATACATTTTGAGAGTCAATGGCAATATCTCTTAATACACGTTTTACAAGTTCAATATCACTCTCATAAGAAACATTAATTGTAATACGAACTCTTTCTTTTTCCTGTGGTCCCCCACTTTCATTCACAATTTTGGAGTTTGCGATTACTGAATTAGGGATAGTTATTTCAATATCATCCCGAGTCATGATTCGAGTACTGCGAATACCAATGCTTCGCACATATCCCCGTTCACCAGCATCAAGGTTAATATAATCACCTTCTTTATAAGGAGCGTCTGCCATTATAAAAATACCTGCGAATAAGTTGGACAATGTATCTTTTGCAGCAAATCCAATAACCACACTTAAAATTCCGGCAGATGCCACCCATCCAGTAACATCCACATCCCAACTCAATAATATAAAATATACCGCACCACCAAAAATGGCTAATTTTCCAATATTATCAAATAATGGAATGGTCCTTTTCTGAATAAATCTCTTAGTATCACCTGCTCTGGATGACCATTTGATCAACTCAATAAATATTTTGAATATTGCCAATGACCATACAATTACCGTAATTGATTTAAATATCCCTTGAAGAATATATAATATAGATTCAGGTAACGACACCGCATTTACCGATAATGTAAGACCCCAAAAGAATACTGAATAATAAATGGGTTTATGGAGGGCATCAACCAATTTATCATCAAATGAAGTGGTGGTCCGTTTTACAAAACGTAGGATTATTCCAGATAACATCCAATCGGTTATTCTGGCAAATAAAGCTGATATCGTTACCAAAATAATAAAATAAATTGGCGGATAATCTTTTAAAATCTTGATGAAGTCTGTTATTATTTCCATATTAAAAATTATTACAATTATTACATTTAATTAAACAAAAAAGCTTTCCTCTTTCGAGAAAAACTTTTTCGCTTTAGGGAGATTCCTCCCATTAGGCAAACAACAAGAATTTTAACTATGCAATTGCATATTTCTTATATGCATTCAAGAATTGATTTACGGTATGATAATATTTGTTTCCAATATTTTCCAAAATGGAATGAGATTCAATATAATCAATGTCCATGATAAGACTGAATTCAATAAGCATTCTATTTTCTTTAAACCCAAAACAACTAAAATGATATTTTCCCACTCCATTCTCGGTAGAATTAACAAGAAGAGGGTATTCTCTACATACCATATATAAATAATCAGCCGAACTAATATCTCTTTCATAATTTTGCATATTCTACCTTTCATATGTTAAAAATTCAATCACAAATTATTTGTTTTGAAAATATACTATTGTGATTCAACCCACTTGACAAGCAAAGATGTGACCTGTGTCTCATTTTTCACGACTTATTTAATTATGTGATACAGCATCAATAATAGAAACAAAAATGACTCTAATATTGTATCAGAAAATAGAATACTTAATTAGGGAGTAATAAAATGTCAGAGAAGGAAAGAAAAAATTATTTAAGTCTTACCATTTGGTTCAATTTATTGATTGGGATTTATAATATTTATATTTTTAATGAATTAAGTTCAACTTTTCATTTAGTATTAGGATCTTTTAATATTGCAGTTTGGGTATTTAATCGTCACCGACTTGAACCACTATTGGTAAACGTAAATTCTGATGTAAAGGATAAATAAAGACCTTGAAATCCAAGGTCTTTATCGATTTAAAATAGAAACTGAAACAATCCCTTTGTCCATGACATCATCTCATTAAAGGAACCATTGAACATGAAATATTGGATTAATGCAAGGATGATAAAAATATCTATGAGAATTAATCCTTTGCTAAGATAATATTTTTTGAAAAAATCTTTTGGGGTCAAATTATCGATCAAGAATGATATTTACAAGGGTGAAAATATCTAATATATTAATTGCACCATCTTGTGTAATATCAGAAACAGAAATTTGCTCATCTGAGAATGATAAAATACTCAATACATAATTAACTAAGCTTACCACATCCAAAATATTTAAGACACCATCTAAATTAACATCGCCCAATAACTCTGAAGAATATTCACAGGTACCATCATCAACCAATGCATCTGGATTATAATTTGAACTTGATGAATCAGTACATCCTAAATCAAAGTTGTACCTCCCTTTTGCTTGGCTCCACCAACTATTATTGATGTAATATACTCCCATATAATAATTTAAATTTTCACCAGATGTCCAATCATAATAATCCACGATATTATTATCTAAATACGTATCCACATTAGATGCTCCTTGTACAAATGAACAGGTACCATCTGCCAAACAACGTTGCATAACATAGGCAATTATATCATTTACTGGAGGTTCAAATGTAGACCAGTCTATATGAATCTGTCCCAATGTTGGTGTAAATATCAATTCTTCCCAGATTGGAACCTGATTATATTGGCATGAATTATTATTGATAGTTGCATCTGGATTATAGAATCCATTACAGGGTTCATCTGGGCAGGTATCACAATGATTCCACCAATCAGCATATTCATTTTCTTCCATGGTAGGTGGATTATTATCACAATTTAAAGCATTGGAATCCATACATCCTTCAATGTCTTGTGAATACACTGAAC
>Ga0066376_10000146_pt1 | contig 59435 bp, 56 predicted proteins | sample Knorr_S15_td_Bot_FD_77009 | JGI IMG/M metagenome (GOLD analysis project Ga0066376, IMG submission 77009) | Marine microbial communities from Southern Atlantic Ocean transect - Knorr_S15_td_Bottom_ad_5009_LV_A | ecosystem: Environmental > Aquatic > Marine > Oceanic | place: Southern Atlantic...
ACATGATCAGGATTGACGGCCTTGCCGGATTCGTCCTCGTAACCTCTAAATAAATCTTCATACTGCCCAAAACCGCCAACGGGGTCGCTGGCACCAAACCGCCAGGAGTTAGTACAAATCCAGCCGAGATCACGCATCGGATCACCGATATGCGCGACCTCCCAATCCAACACTGCCGTAATACCCGTGGCTGACAGCATAAAGTTGCCGTTGCGGAAATCGTTATGTACCAGCGCTGTCTCATATTCCTGTGGCGCGTGATCCATCAACCACCGGGCCGTGTAATCAATCATCGGCTGAGGTGTTTCCAGCAAGCGATACCGTTCCCAGGTCTGCTCGACAAACTCTGCAGGGGGTATTGTCCAGAGTTTTTCACGCAAACCGGTTTTGTCCAGATCAATACCATGGATTTTTGCCAGGACCCGCCCACATTCGTAGGCTAGCCTGGGGCGAATGTTTTCAAATTCAGGGGATCTGACGATTCGGGCACCCAGCGCTTCACCTTCGAGCCACTCCATGATAAATCCATCACCGAGATCATCGTCCCGCGTCAGCACGTAATAGACTTCGGGCTCGGGAACACCAACTTCCCGGGCACTCTGCATCAACAGGGCTTCCACATCCAACCCAGGATGCTGTGGGGTCCGTTCGACGAATTCACCACCCGGCGCACGGCGCAGGGCGAGCGGCTTATCGCCGCTCGCTGTTCGGACAATCATGCGATAGGTTTCCTGACTAGCCCCGCCAGAAAGTCTCTCAACGGAAACCAAAGCTTCGCAATCAGGTAGGTGCGCGAGAACAACCTGCTCGAGCTTCTCCTCAAAGCCTGTCTCCACTAATCGACCTTCACACCTTTGGGTGCCTGTTGTTTCATATAACCAAACATGTAACCCGCGACACGGCGCATTTGAATTTCTTCTGCACCCTCGGTGATTCGATAGCGACGGTGATGTCGATAAATATGTTCAAACGGCTTGTGCCTGGAATAACCCATACCGCCATGCACTTGCATCGCCTGGTCGGCAGCATTACAACAAAGCCGGTTAGCCTGATAGTTACAAATACTGACTTTATCTGACACAGAAAACGCACCGTACTTATCCATCATCCACGCTGTCTTGTGGATCAACGCCCGCAACATTTCGCAAGTCGCTTGCAGTTCAACCAGTGGGAACTGAATGCCCTGATTCGATGAAAGAGGTTTTCCAAACGGTTTCCTTTCCATCGCCCACGTCACCGATTCATTAATACAATACTGCGCTGCACCCAGGCTGGACGCCGCCTGCCGAATTCGATTCTCATTGAAGAAGTGCTGAACGATATGCAAACCCCTGCCTTCACCGCCAAAAATAGCTTTGTCATCGACATACACATCCGTCAATGAAATTCGGCCATGGTCAGTAGGCATGTTAAATGTCCAGAGCATTTCCTCGAGTTTAAATCCGTCTGCATCTGTTGGCGTCAGAAAAGCAGTGATACCGTCACCGTCACCTGCCTTGCCGCTGGTGCGCGCCATGATCATGTCGTACTTGGCTTTATGGATACCTGTATTCCACGTTTTCTCGCCGTTGATGCGCCAGCCATCACCATCACGGACACCTGTCGTCTCCATATGTGTCGCGTCAGAGCCGTGATTCGGTTCAGTAATACCAAAGGCGAAACCGCGTTTGCCTTCCAGCATTAACGGCAGCCATTCTTCTTTTTGTTCTTCGGTGCCATAAGCTTCCATTAACAGAAAGCCAACATTGTTGCCGACGATGGAGTGTTCAGTCTGAAGATCGTTGTGTAAGCCCAGGCCTTTGGCGGCGAAATGTTCTCGGATGATTGCCATCCCAAGGTTGGTGCCGTCCTGGCCGCCATACTTTTTCGCCATGGGATATCGATAATGCCCTGCCTTGTCGGCGCGCATTCTTGCTTCAAACAAGAGTGCCTCCCACTCTTCATTGGGCAAGCCGTTGCGGTGCCAGTCAGTGCGCGCATCTTCACGCCGATGATCGAAAAAACGAATGTTGTCGTTTTCATTCTCTAATGGCTTGATTTCTTTCTCGATGAAATCATCAAGTACCACCAGGTAATCAGCTATCTCTTTGGGGATATCAAAATCCATGACCTACCTCTTCATTGAAATGTTCAAAGTTACAATGTATCAAATATTACCCTGGTTCAGATACTGTGCGAATGGGTCGACATCAGCGTCATGATGCCAGGTATATTCCGCTCCTTTTGCAATGTTCTCTGCCGCGTCCTGACCAAATAACCTGGCAATGATCGCCAGTGCCATATCAATTCCAGCGGACACACCAGATGAGGTGACGAACTCGCCATCGTCGACCCACCTCGCCTGTTCCATCCATTGCACCTTGTCTGATTGCGAGGCAGCAAGGGAAAAGAACATTTTGTTAGTAGTCGCTTTTCTGCCATCGAGCAGGCCTGCCTTTGCCAGGAGTGCTGAACCCGTACAAACTGAAGAAGTGATCTGGGCAAGCGCAGATTTTTCTCGGAGAAAATTCAACATTTTTTCGTTTTCGAGCTCAGGAAATGTACCGATACCGCCAGGCAACAGAATCAAGTCAAGGCTGGGGGCATCATCGAACCCATAGTCTGCCAAGACTGTCGGAACCGGGCCATTGGACATGGAGCCAGCTTTTACTGGTCCTTTTGTCTCTGCAATCATCACCACCTGGAGAAGCTCTGGCGCAAGTGCTGTAAACATCTCGAGCGGTCCAAACATGTCGAGCAGCTCAAAGCCCTCGTACAATATGGCGCCTAATATCAGAGGTTTATCTGTCATCTTATCTCCTCAGTGGATCATGAAAATAGCATCTATTGAAAATGTGCGCCCATTTTTCTGAAACTATACTGGCGGCGTACCGGACCTGCCTTTTAACATCCAGTTGATAAGTGGCAAGTGCTCCCGGCCGTGGAAAATCTCACCGTCTATCACAAAGGCCGGCGCATTCAGGACGCCGCTTTGTAGAATTTCATCCTGGTTTTCCTGCAATGTTTTGCTGTTAGTCACAGTGAAATCCGCAAATCCCCGGGTTGCAACGCCAACTTTACCGATGAGGTGTTCTACGCCTTCCCGTGATTCGACATCGGATTCTTGTCCGAAGGTATTAACGAAAGCCAGTTCAACAAACTGAAAATATTGATCAGTCCTTGCCTGCTGTTGGCCCAACCAGTTGAGCCCCAATGATAGAGTCACAGGATCGATCTTTCGCTTTCCCTGGTCAGCCGAAATTTCCAGCATTTCACACATTCGTGCCTGTTCTCTTATTGCTGCCATGGACCTCGCTTTTGCCCGTCGTGCTTTGTAGGCCGCAAGAGGGTCTTCTTCACCCTGTTTCAGATTGGTATTGACCAGGTTTCCCAGGGAACCCAGCAACGGTTCCCATTCAATGGCAATGCCTGTTTCTTCAACCATTTTCTTTGTAGGCGCTATAGACAACCACGAATCCAGATGACCAAAGGTAATGTAAACTCTCATCACGGAATCAATCTCGTGTCATAGGCGACGTCAGGGATGAGTCCCGGTTTACCTTGCAGGTGCCAGCGCACCCGGGGCAGATGTTGCCTGCCGAAATAAACTTCTTCATCAATGACATAGGTCGGCACGCCATAATATCCGCGATCAAGAATCTCATCCTGCAATTCATCATGGCGGACGCGCCCTTCGCCTTCGAGATATTCAATGAAGCCATGTACTTTGCAGCCGGCTTCTTGCAATAAGGCGACTATGACTACTGGATCTTCTATGTCTAATTCACGTTTCCAAAACCTGTCGTAGGTAATATCAGTGTAACGTTTAAGTTGTTCCCGCCCCTGTGGCTTCGCCCATAACAATCCAATTGCCGCCAGCGAACTGTCCCAGATTTTCTGTGTGCCTTTTAACGTCAGACCGCGGAGTTCCGCATATCGACGGGCATCTTTGTACGCGTATTTTACTGCCAGCCATTGTTTCGGTGATCGATTGCTTTCTACGACGGCACCGGAATCGTCTTTTTTAGCAGTGCCCAGGTAGCTACCAATGTTGAGTGTTAACGGGTACCAGTCAATTTCGATACCAAATTCCTGTTCCAACTGGTAGGTGGGGTCCTTGGCGATAAACGCGTAGGGGCTTTTAAAGTCGATGTAAACCTCGAGCCCGGGCATCAGATTTGCGGACATTAGATTTGCGGACATTAGATTTGAGAGTACCCGGAACCGGTGCGATCAATGCCAGTCCCCCTGGCTTCTTCTATCCACCCGAACTCTTTGAGGATTTGCTGAGAGTAGGTGACCCTGCCGTTAACTTTCTCTGGCGGCTCACTTGCCAGCAGCAACGCGGTTCTTGCCATCAGCTCAACGGGCTCACCCCGAGGATCATCCAGGCTGTCCATCAGCTTGTGGTAAATAGTGCCGGGTGTCGGCACAACCTGAGATGGCGAATAGCAACTCACGGCAATATTGTGATGTTGTACCTCCTGAGCGAGTCCCTGAGTCATTCTTTCCAATGCTGCCTTTGTTGACCCGTACATGGTACCGCCGTGGCCCTCTATCTCGTATGGCCCCCGGCCTGGTCCAATGGCCGCGCCTGATGAGATATTGATGATCGCGCCGCTATTGCGCTCAATCATGCCCGGTAAAACGAATTTCGAAAGCATGAAAGGCCCGTGGACGTTGACAGCAAATGCACGCATCCACTTCTTCACCTCGTAATCAACGGTCGGAACGTAGTAGTTCAACGCCGCGTTGTTGACCAGGATATCCACGCGGCCAAAACGTTCAATAGCCGTATCTACCAGGCGATGGCAGTCTTCTTCTGCAGAGACATTGGCAGCAACCGCAATCGCGACACCGCCATTGGCTTCGATGCGATTCACCGTGTTGCTGAGTGAGCCTTCGAGAAAATGATCACCATCATTAATTGTGCGGGCTGCACAAACCACCCTGGCCCCTTCCGCCGCGAATAGCTCAGCAATTGCCTGACCAATACCGCGGCTCGCGCCCGTAATCAGCGCTATTTTATCGTCGAGTTTTCCCACGCTACCCAGCCCATCGCTTGCATGAGTGGCTAACCTAACGCGCACCATCCACACCGTCAAATCACGAAATGCCCTCAAAAAAAACCAAAATTGTTATGCTGACAGTATGGAAATCCTGCGCCAATTCTAGCGAGCCTTTATGGACCCAATTAGCCAGAGTGCACTGGGGGCGACGCTCGCCCAAAGTGGAAGTAATAAACAAAAGATCAAGGCAGCGACCCTGCTCGGTTGCTTTGGTGGTCTGGCGCCGGACCTGGACGTGTTCATTTTCTCGCCTTCTGACCCGCTGCTGTTTCTTGAATATCACCGTCAGTTCACCCATTCGCTGCTTTTCATTCCGATTGGCGCACTCATTGTCGCTGCCGTCATGCACAAATGGCTGGGCAAGGATCTTTCCTTCAAAGAAAGTTACCTCTATTGCCTGATGGGTTATGCCACTCACGGCCTGCTCGACACCTGTACCACCTACGGTACACAGCTGCTATGGCCCTTCACCACGGAACGCTTTGCCTGGAACAATGTTTCTATCATCGATCCCGTTTTTACGCTTCCGATACTCGCACTGGTGATTGTTGGCGCATTTCGGAAACAGCCCTGGTTCGGTCGAGTCGCTTTTCTCTGGGCAATGGCCTACCTGGCATTCGGTATTTTTCAAAGAGACCGGGCTGTGGAAGCAGGCCACCGGTTAGCTGCAGCACGGGGACATGAGCCGATTCGGCTTGAGGCAAACCCCGGGTTCGGCAACCTGGTCCTGTGGAAACTGATCTATGAGACAAAAGACAGATTCTATGTTGATGCTATCCGAGTCACCAATAGCAATAAAATCTATCCCGGGGAAAGCATTGAAAAACTTAACCTCGACCGACACTTCACCTGGCTTAACCCTGATAGCCAACAGGCGAAAGACATTGAGCGTTTTCGCTGGTTCTCAAACAACTATCTCGCGATTGACCCCGATCAGCCCAATCGCATTATAGACGTCCGATATTCTGTGGTTCCGAACGAGATCGACGCACTCTGGTCCATCGATCTTGTGGCAGACAAACCGATGGATGCCCACATTGAGTGGCAATCAATCAGGCGCACTGACAGCGAACAGACCGCGAAGTTATGGCGAATGCTCTGGTCAGAGGAGGACTAGGGGAAGCTCTGATTACCTAGGATTTAACGGCGCGCACCCTGGTCTTTTTATTACCTGCCTGCAATTCAGAGACTGCTTCAGTCAGTTTTTCCAACTGCGCACAGATTTGACCCAGTGTGACCCTATCTTCGCCAGCGGTTGATTGAACGGAAGCACTCTTTTCTTTTGCACATTGATAAGCTGCTCTCAGTATTCTGCCGCTATCGCGTTCTTCGGCAATAAATCGACCCAGTAGAGCACCCGTTTGCGGGTCAATTGATTTGTCACTGAGTAGCTGGAGCAATTGGTCCTCACCATTCTCGTTTGGCGTTTTGTCATATCCCAGTTTTTGAAACTTCTCCAGGTCTGAGACATCCGAACAAATCAAATTCATTGTTTTCTCGTGATTATCATCGTCCTTTTCTCTCAGGGTATAACCGAGCTCACACATGCGTTTTTCAAATGTTGCAGCGTGCTCCGCTTCACGGAGGGCGACAGTTTTCAACATCAAGGATATGTCTGGGTCTGGGCTCATCTCCGACCAGGCAGATAAGAATGCATGTCCCCGTCGTTCGCCGTTGACAATTGCATTGAGTAGACCGAGATAGGTAGGTTTGTCTGACATGGTGGGGCTCCTGTTATCCTTTTATTTCACAAGGGGAAGAACTCGATATCATATACCCGAAACGCAGCCGGGTGCAGCCTAATGTCAATGTGCCGCAATCTCGGCCTTTCACCACTTAATTAAGTTTCAGCACTTTCCTCGCGTTGTCCCGCAGAAATTTTGGCCACACTTCATCCTTCAACGCCAGGCTATTCATGTCACCCATTATTCGGTCCAGGGACAACCCCATGGGGAAGTAGCCACCATAGATAATTTTGTCTGCCCCACGCGTATTGGCGAAGTCGACAATCGATTTAGGATAGAACTTTGGTGCAAAAGCCGTGGTTGAGTAGTAGAGGTTTGGCCACTTCAACATCAATTTCACTGCTAAATCCTCCCAGGGTTCACATCCGTGCCGGGTCACGAACACCAATTCAGGAAAGTCGTACATGACCTGGTCGATCAACTCGACTTTTTGCGGCCACATCGGGAACCGCGGGCCCGGTACCCCAGCGCAGGAGAAAATGGGTACATCAAGTTCCACACATTTCGCATAAATTGGGTACATCGTGGCGTCACCAATGCCAACCTGTGGGTTGAAACCGGCATTAAAAGCGCCAAAGGATCGAACGCCAAATTCCTCAAACTGGCGAACCATATCCCGGACTCCTTCCATACCCTTGTTCGGGTCAACACCGCCCTGGGGAACAAATCTATCCGGGTGCTTTTTCAAGGCCTTTCTTGAGACTTCTCCGCCAACACCGATCAGACCCATCTCGATGCCATGCTTGTCCATTTCGTTGAGTGTGAGCGACACAGGATCCTCGCTGCTGCCGTACAACTCCTTCGGTACCTGTTTAAACATATACTCAACCGGAAATTCGAACTTCGCTGATGGATCTTTCAGCTGATCACGAATGAAATCGTACATGGCGAAGTCTTCGGCCGGAAAACCGATCATGGTATCAATGATACCGATACCTTCGGGGATGGGCATGGACGTCTCCGGTTTGTTTTTAGTATCTAGCTGTAGAGGGCGTTCTGGAACAAATAGCACATTGAATCCCGGGGAATCTCATCCCTGGGCAATGGCTGATTCACCTGCTCCGGAGTCGGGCCAAATTTCTTTGCCAGGGGAAGAAGTTTTTCAACATCGAACTTGTAAACTTCTGCCGCATTTAGCCCGAGTAGCTTCCTGCGATATTCTTCGGGCACATCATTGAAAGTCAGGCGAAGCGATTCCAGGTTGTAGGGAAAAGTCCCTTCGTAGTGTGGATAATCATTACCCCACATTACATGATCGACCCCGATCTCCTCTATTCCCTGAAGATCTGCTTTGCTTGGGAAACTCGCACCGTACCAACAGTTCTGTTTCGCGTACTCACTGGGCGGCCTGGACAGAACCCATTGCTGATCACCGTAGTTCAACTCACCAATTGCGCCAGCGGCCATGCCCATGTGGATACGATCCATCTGCGCTAACAGGGCAGGTGCCCATGCACATCCGGATTCAGTCAGTACGTATTTAAGAGCCGGAAACTTCTCGAAGACGCCACTCATAATGAGATGCCTGAACCCAGCCTGGCAATAGTAGGTGACCTCGGTTACCCACAAAGCCTGACCTACCATCGATTCACCGTAATCAGGCGAACCCTGGCCGGAATGCTGATTCATGACCAGATCATGATCACTAATGGCCGCGAACACGCGATCCCAGGATGGATCGAAAAGCGGTTTTAGCCAGGTACAGTCTGGCGGAATCAACGGCAACAACACACCACCTCTTAAGCCAGCTTCGGCGATGAATTCAATATCTTTGATCGCCTCATCTATATCGTTGGGGAGGATTAGCCCTATGCCTGCTCTTCTATCCGGATCTTCCGCGCAAAAATCCGCCAACCAACGATTGTGCGCGCGGATACCCGCCAGGGTGAGTTCATAATTCTCTGGTGTTGGCGGCCGCGCCGTCACAACACTTTGGCTGAAAAACGGCGGGACCGTATTAGGGAAAATAACTTCGCCAACAACCCCCTGGCTGTTTTGATCGTTGGATCTGATTTCCAGGTCCCAGTTGCGCATCTTCTTGTTGCCGTAGTGCGCTTGTGACGGGTTTTTGTAGCCACCTCGCCAGTCGTCAAACTGTTTCCGGTATTTGGGTTCCAGATACTCCCGGTATTGCTCGTGGCTACCACCAGCGTGTGTATCGGCAGTAATTAACAGGTAGGGCTCGTTATTCATGGCAAGTGCTCAAGATTCAAGATCAGATTCACGCTCTTCAGTCAGGTAAGAGCGCATATAGCGCATGTCGAATATTTTTTCCTCGTCCTCGCGAATTTCCGCGACGATATCAGGCAAGCTCAAGCGTTCATTACAAGCCTGGAATGTTTCTTCATCGGGATACCAGATCTCCAGAATGACATCATATTCTGGATCGTAAAGCTCGCCTGATCGATCAGGTAATGCATTCAGAAAACGTCGAAAATAACGAGTAGCATAACCTTTGAGATACTTTTCACCAATCAATCGGTGTTTGGTCTCATAATATTCGCGGAATTCAGGAATCGTCATTCCTGGTCTTCGCTTCATCGGCATCACAAGTTTTATCATTACGCTTTCCTGTTTTTGGCTTCTGTTCAACTTCAAGAGATTACCTGATATCAGATAACAAGTGGAATTGCAGTTTCACTCATCGCTATACTGTATGGGTAAAAAGTAAAAGTCACTGATAGAAGGGGAAAAACATGTCACATACAGGCCAATGCCTTTGCGGCGAGATTAAATACGAATTTCCGAACGACCCTGCAATGTCAGGGGTATGTCACTGTAAGAACTGCCAGCGCCAGGCAGGTTCAGCCTTTTCAACCCTGGCGGGTGTTCCCAAAACAGAATTCAATATGACCGGCGAGCCAAAACTCTATGAAGATTCAGACACAGACAGCGGTAATACCGTGGAACGGTTTTTCTGCGGCAACTGCGGCTCACCCATTTATTCGGTGATTCCGAGCCAGCCCGATTTGTTGTTCCTGAAAACCGGCACACTGGACGATACCTCAGAGTTCACTCCGGGATTCCACGTCTGGTGCAGCACCAAACAGAACTGGGTTACCCTCGAAGAGGGCGTGCCTCAAATGGAGAAATAGATCAAGCCGGTTTCTGCCAGGAGACATCGTAATTTGGTGATGACCAATGATTGGGTTCTATAAAAATAGTTCAAAGGCTCAGTCTCATGTTTTGGGTCAATTTGGTGGAATGTGGCCTGAGAGGTTCAGGTTCACCAACTGACTTAAATCCGGCGCTGCTATACAGTTGCTCTGCTGGGGAATTGCCTATCGTCACTCCCAGATAAAGATCAATCACCTGATGTTGTCGCGCCCAGGAAATGACCTCCGTTAACATGCGCCTGCCAATACCCTGCCCGCGGTATGCCGGCGACGCCCACATTTGATACAGGTCTGCACGCCCGGGACTATCCAGATCAATTCGACCCCACTAACCCTACCGTTGATTCTCCTGGCGCTGATTCAGTTGAAAAGGCCCCCAGGGGGAAATCTGATGCAGGGTTAATGCTCGTGAGCCGTGCTTGCCAGGTTTCATCCGAATATTTCGCTGAATCAGCAAAGAGACTCTCGAAAGCATCAGGCGATTCGGCTAGCGCCTGCAATCTCACCGCCCGATATTTCTGCCACTCGCCTGGCTCGAAGGTTCTGATCAAGACCATCATTCATTCTTGCAATACCCCATCCACTACACAACTACTACAGATGACACAGCTTCGCTGGCCTGATACTTTTTAGGCATGAAATTGTTCTCTGGTAAAACCGCTGTTATCACAGGCGGCGCGAGTGGTATCGGATTGGCACTTGCCAACGCTGCCGCAGATAGACAAATGAATGTTGTTCTCGCAGATATTGAAGAAGCTGCGCTGAGTCAGGCAGTGCAGCATTTCGAGGCAAGACAATGCCCGGCGATTGGCGTGATCACCGATACCCGGCAAAAAACCGCCATCCAAAATCTGCTGGCTGAGGCAACAGAGAAGTTCGGCAATATTCATCTCCTTTTCAACAATGCTGGTGTTGTTAATTATGGCGGCGGAACGCCAATCTGGGATCTGCCCGATGCAGACTGGTCCTGGGTGATGGGCGTTAATTTTTTTGGCGTATTGAACGGCGTTCAAACCTTCGTGCCACACATGATCGCTCATGGGGAAGAAGGTCATGTCGTCAACACCGCTTCAATTGCCGCTTTCATTCCGGGCGGCGGCCCTTACGGCGTCAGCAAGTACGGCGTGGTCACCCTCAGCGAGGCACTGGCGCAAGATCTTGAAACTACCGGCAGCAACATTAAGGCTTCTGTGCTCTGCCCCGGATGGGTTAACACGAAGATCGGAGACGCCGAGAGAAACAGACCCGGTGATCTACCCAGTGAAGTCAATCCATCAGGACAGGGCCTGGGGATTGGAGACTTACTGGCCGAGAGTAAATCTCCCGAAGAACTAGCTGCTCAGGTATTCGATGCTGTCGAAAACGACCGATTCTACATTTTCCCTCACACCGGCTGGGATTACATGTTACGCGCCCATACCGATGCCATGCTCGCTCGTGAAGGTGTTTATCAATTCAACCTGCAGAATCACGTTGCCACTCGCTCAGATGGCAAAGAGATCTGATCGGAGCCTAGCGCTGCCTGGCAAACAGAAAACTCTTGGCCTCAGCTCTTGCCGCCTGAATATCAACAGCCTTGATTCGGTCGGTATTGCCGACTTCTTCCGGCACATAAAAGTGTATCTGGTCGCTGTTTTCGTAGGCCGCCCACACTGCCTCAGCAATCGCGCTGGCTGGCATCAAACGATAGGGACCTTCTTTGGGCAAGCCATCCAGCATGGACTCTTCAAACGGCCTGCCAGCACCTTTCGCTGTTTCGCGGCGAAGCATTGGCGTATCGATGCAGCCTGGCAGCACATCGGCCGTCCGAATGTCGAATCGTTCGAACTCGAGCGATAGCGCTTCGGTTAACCCTTTTACCGCAAACTTCGATGCTGAATAAACCGCGCGCATCGCATGCCCGTAAGTGGCAACGGAAGATGATGTGCTGACACACAAAGCATTATCCGTCGCTTTGAGCAGGGGCAATCCCGCCCGGATGCCATAAAAAACCCCCATGACATTCACTTCGATGATCGCCCGAATCGTTTCCGTTGGCATTTCGTCGAACCAACCGCCAGGTGCAATGCCAGCATTGTTGAACATCACGTCCATGCGCCCGCCTGAAAAGCTGGAAAACGCCTCCATAACTGGAGCGAATTCCAATTCCCTGGTCACATCAAGTTTGTGCGTGAAAATCGAATCGGGATCGAAATCTTTTGCCGCCTCCACAAGGATCTGTTCGTCCAAATCGACCAGGCCCACCAGCCAGCCTTTGTCGGCAAAATACCGACCGGTTTCAAGTCCCATACCACCACCGCCACCAGTGATGAAGATTGCTTTTCTGTCCGACATATCGAATCCCCGCTAGTAATCACAAAATGAATGGCCCAAGGATACGTGATCAGCATACCTGAGCAAACAGGCGGCAATTAAACGGACAGGTTACACTTGCGACACTTCACACTGGGAGCTTGTAGTGGCGGCGGACCAACTTTCCAACAATCAAATACGGAACATCCTCGAACACAGTTCTACCATCGCAATAGTGGGTTTATCGGCTAACTGGTATCGCCCCAGCTACTTCGCAGCGAAGTATTTGCAAGACCATGGTTACAAGGTCATTCCGGTGAACCCAAACTACGATGAAATCCTTGGCCAGAAATGCGTACCTGACCTCGCCTCCATCAAGGAACCGGTGGATGTGGTGGATCTGTTTCAGCGTGCAGAACAGATTCCCAACTTTGTTGAAGCGATATTGGAAATGAACGCGAAGGTAATGTGGATGCAGTTAGGGATTGTCAATGAAGACGCAGCAAAAACGGCTCGTGACAAAGGTTTAACCGTGGTCATGGACCGGTGTATGAAAATTGAGTATGCGAGACTATTTGGTGGACTCAACTGGTCCGGGGTTAACACCGGCATCATTTCCAGCAGGCGCCCCAGGAGAGTGGTATGAATAAAAGAGCAAAGCATGACTGATCACCAATACGATTTCGAAACACTATGCCTTCATGCTGGGCAGATTCCTGACCCGGCTACAGGCTCCCGGGCGGCGCCTATCTACCAGACCGCAGCCTATGTATTCGATGATACGGATCACGCCGCCAGCCTGTTCAACGCACAGACCTTTGGCAATATCTATTCACGCTTATCGAACCCGACGACTGCCATGTTCGAAGAACGTATGGCAGCGCTTGAAGGCGGCACCGCAGCGCTGGCAGTTGCCTCCGGTCTGGCTGCACAAATGACGGCGTTGCTGACACTTCTATCAAATGGCGACGAAATTGTGTCAGCCAGCACCCTGTATGGCGGCACCTATTCGCAGTTCGATGTGAACTTTCGCCGAATGGGTATTCAAACAACCTTTGTTGATCCGGACGAACCCGATAATTTTCGCAAAGCAATGACAGACAAAACAAGATGCGTATTCATCGAGACGATTGGCAATCCATCTAACAATCTCATCGATATAGAAGCCGTAGCAGCAATTGCCCACGAGCGAGGTATTCCCTTGATGGTGGATAACACCTTCGCGTCGCCGTATCTCTGCAAACCTTTCGATTTCGGCGCTGATATTGTTGTTCATTCGGCCACCAAATTCATCTGCGGTCATGGCACCTCGATTGGCGGTGTCATCGTCGAATCTGGCACTTTCCCCTGGGACAACGGCAACTTCCCCGAGATGACTGAACCGTCCAAGGGGTATCACGGTATTCGATTCTATGAAACATTTGGCGACTTTGGTTACATTACCAAATGCCGTCTGGAAACCCTGCGAACCCTGGGTCCAAGCCTGTCGCCATTCAATTCGTTTTTGTTCCTGCAGGGGTTGGAAACTCTGCACTTACGCATGGAACGACATGTCGAGAACGCAGAAAAAGTCGCCGCTTTTCTGGCAGCACATAAGGCTGTCAGCTGGGTAAAATACCCTGGCTTGTCAGACAATCCCTACCATGACCTGGCAAAAAAATATTTACCTAAAGGCGCAGGCTCAATACTGACTTTTGGTGTGAAGGGCGGCCAGCCGGCTGGCGTGAAATTCATCGAGAATGCGGAATTCATGAGTCATCTGGCAAATGTGGGTGATGCAAAAACACTGATCATTCACCCAGCCTCGACAACCCATCGCCAGCTCGATGAGCAAGAGCAAATTGCTGCTGGCGTTTCTTCCGATATGATTCGGATTTCCGTCGGTCTGGAATCTATTGACGACATACTCTGGGATATCGATCAGTGTCTCGCAGTATCGCAATCACGATGACGGGATCAGGAATCAGTCATGAACAATCAACCTTACCGAAAACTGGATCACGAGCGGGATATCAAATCCATACAACGTACCTGGATTGAATGCGGTTGGATTGACAACGAAGAAAGAGAGCTAGGGCCGTCTCGGACCTGTTCAAAGTTGGTGAAACCGAGGTCGCCTTGATCAACGATGAGGCGGAATGTGCCGTTCACTGGACACCCGGCCGCGTCCGGTACCAGGACGAAACACTGGAACTAGGTGCAATCACAGCCGTGACCACCTCGCACATTGCAAGGAAACTGGGGTTCGCCAAAAATCTCACAGCGCGATCACTGGCGCGCCAGTTTCAGGCTGGCGTGGCTGTCAGCGCGCTTGGCATATTCGACCAGGGATTCTATAACCAACTCGGTTATGGCTCGGGTCCCTATGAAACCCTGGTGCAGTTCGACCCCACCACACTTCGGGTAGACACTTCTTTTAGATCACCAACCCGATTATCCAGTGACGACTACGTTGCAATTCATCACGCAATGACTCACCGGAAAATGTATCACGGCGCAGTGACACTAAAGCCGTCGAAAATCATCGAGGCAGAGATCCAGCTCATTGAGAAGCCATTTGGTTTTGGTTATTTCGACGGCCCAGACAATACACTTAGCCATTTTATTTTGGGCGAGATGAAGGGTGAATACGGTCCTTATGACATTTCCCTGCGCGCCTGCCAAACCAGGGGTCAATTGATGGAATTACTGGCCTTAATAAAATCGGTGGGCGATCAAATCAACAGCTTTACGACGCTCGAATTTGGCGAGTTTCAATTGCAGGACCTGCTTGACCAACCCTTCAGAAATCAAAGGATCAGGAAGAATGGAATATTCGAGCAAAGTCTTTCGGCAGTTGCCTACTGGCAAATGCGAATTCTCGATCTGGATACCTGCCTGGCCAAAACTCATCTGAGCGGACCCGGTGTACGCTTCAACCTCCAGCTCTCAGATCCTGTTGGCGAATTGCTCGAAGGAGATATGCGGTGGCACGGTCTGGCCGGGGAATATGTCGTTGAGCTCGGTGAAGAAAGCCTCGCCCGTACCGGTCAAGAGAAAAACCTGCCCACTTTAAAAGCTTCAATCAATGCCTTCAGTCGAATGTGGTTTGGCGTACGGCCTGCCAGCAATATCGCTATCACCGATGATCTTAAAGGCGACGAATCGCTAATCAAGGCACTCGACAAAGCCATCTGCTTCCCAAGACCCCATTTTGGCTGGGATTTCTAGGGAACGTCTGATTAAGGGCTAGCATTCCGACTGGCCGTAATTTCAGTCATACTGCACTGCAACATAACCTGGAAAAACCGCATGCTGTCGACCTCCAAACCTTCAGAATTGACCCGCCTGGAAAAAGGCATGCTTGACGCCGATTCCTACAAACAATGGAAAGCACTGGCCCTTGAACATGACTACACCTCTGGTCGTGAAACCTGGAAAAGAACAGAAAAATCAAATAGTTATGATTATGCGAATATCAGGTCCCGGCTCAACATGCTGCAGGATCTACGGCTAAGGGAAGACTTCAGTGGATTGCTGTTCGCATTGAATGAGGGCATCCATGGCAATCAGGGTGGCATGGGTCGCGCAAAGCTCTATGAAAAGTCAAAATTCGGCACCAAGCACCTGATCGAAGAATATGTCGATGAACTGGTCGAGGCCCTGAAGCTCATTAACAACGTGCCGGAAAACGTGATTTCCTGGAACGACAAATATGACTTTTTCCATCGAGCAAGCCTGTGTTTCGGCCATACCGCACTCATGCTGAGTGGCGCCGGATCATTGGGGCACTTTCACGGTGGCGTCATCAAAACGCTGTTGGATCACAATTTGTTGCCCGATGTGATTTCCGGTTCCAGCGCAGGTTCGGTATTTGCGGCTATCGTCGGTACACATACCGATGAAGAACTGAAGAAAATGTTCAAGAAGGGTTCATTGATGCCGCTCCAACCGGAGACCAGTGCAGATTCAGAGCCCGTTCAAATAGATGCCGCACATCTCCGGCTGATGCTCGAATCCACTATTCCGGATCTGACTTTCCAGGAAGCTTATGAAAAAACCGGTCGCAAGATCTCGGTCACCATCGCGCCCCTGGAAGAACACCAGACTTCGCGCCTGATGAATGCCGTCACTTCGCCAAACGTATTTATCCGTTCAGCGGTACAGGCGTCATGTGCCGTGCCGGGTGTTTTCCCGCCGGTCATGTTGATGGCCAAGAATGTCTATGGCGAAACGCAGCCCTACCTGCCAGCACGACGCTGGGTCGACGGCGCAGTGACGGACGATCTGCCGGCAAAACGATTGGCACGTTTATACGCCGTGAACCACTATATCGTCAGTCAGGCCAATCCACTGGTATTGGCAATGAGCGCTGCTGAAAGTAGTCCATTCCTGCCGGAACCCATGAAAAACATCCTGCGCTACTCAACCCATGAGTGGTTAAAGAGCGGCGAAAAATTTTCCAGGCGTTACCTGCGCGCCGTGCCAGAAGTCGGTAAGGCGATGAGTATGTTCTACTCGGTGGTCGCTCAGGATTATAAGGGCGACATCAATATTGCCCCCAGCTTCAGCTACTATGATCCGCGAAAACTTCTGGCGCAGTTGAGTGAGGAAGAAGTTGACCATTTGACTCGTGAGGGCGAACGTTCCACCTGGGCTAAACTTGAGCAGATTCGAATCAGTTCGAAAATTGGCCAGACTCTGGACGACATTCTTGACGAACATGGAGCCCACGACGTTCAGACAACCTACAAGAAGCGCTAGGAAACCGCTTCACGTCCCCTATACCTTCTCGAAGATATCTGCCCATTCTTCAAGGGCGGATTCATGCCCCTGGATCAGTTGCACGGCAAATTGATGATAGCCCGCATCTGCCAGCTGCCTTAAACGATCGACAAGTTCATCCTCCGTGCCGCTCAGCGAGGTGGCCTGAACAAGATCAGGGGTAATGAGCGCCTTTTCTTCATCCCGCAGAAACATCAGATGTCCACGATGACTGGAGAGGTATTTTGCATCTGCCGGCTCGTAGGCTGCATGTAACTGCCGATATTTATCCAAAATTGTTGTGATGTTGGCGGGCAAACTGATTGGCAGGGGCGCTGCGTCATCCAGCATGTTGTGAAACATCACAGCCGTTCCTGGCCCAGCCTGGGACAACAATTTCTGGTTGTTCTCGTCGTCCGAACCATTCAAGACCGCACCGAGAAAGAACAAAGTATTATGTAAGGCGCTCGCATCGTGCCCGGCAGCCGCCCAGGTGTCTTGCATTTTAGCCAGGTCCCCGACCAGGGCATCATGGCCAGAGCCAAAGTTCACCCAGCCAGCCTCTAATTCTGCAACAAGCTGTCTTGATTTAGGTCCAAAAGCAGAAATATGCAGTGCAATTTCGTCTTCAATGTTGATCAGCCCGAATTCAGGATTCAAAAAGCGAATTTTTCGATCATGTCCTTCGAAATCCCATTCGATGGTTTCCCCTAACAACATTGATTGAACCCGCTGCACATAGGTTTTCATTTTGGCGAGCGGAATGGCTTTCAATCCCATGGTCCGTCGACCCGTAAAGCCTGTGCCGACGCCAAAGTCGATCCGGCCTGGGGCCAGTTTGTTCAACGTGGCCAGGGCATTAGCGGTAACAGGCTCAATTCGATTTGAGGGAATCAGAACCCCCGTGCCAAGCCGAATCTTCGAGGTATTGGCGGCCGCCAGTGCCATACAGATGAACACGTCAGGATTAAGCAGCTGGGTATCGTAGAACCAGCCAGCGTGAAACCCGAGCTCTTCCGCCCGTTTCACATGCTTCCAGGATTCCGTATCGGATGCGAGTGCTACCGCAAACTCCACGGCTAATTATTCCTCGTTGCAAACTTCTGCGTGGGACGACCGCCATTCTCATCATAGAGATCGAACTCTTCGATCAGATCTTCAACCCACTGGATGGATCCGGTTCGAGACTTCAAATCGTCAGCCATTAAGAGTGATGTTGCCGCACGTCCTACCAATAGCGGCGTTTGCGACTGGGATAAATCCATATCCTGGCTCTTTGCCGCATCTACAATGAACTCTGTCGAAACAGAACCGGGATATAAAACGCAGGCTGAGACACCTTTAGGCTCTAACTCAATGGCCATATCAGCGGTCAGGCGATCCAGACCTGCCTTCCCGGCGCCATAGGAACTGGAGTAAATATAACTTTGACCTCCAGGGGAGGACACATTCAACATCCGGGCGTTGTCGCTCTTAAACATCCAGTTAGCGGCATGCCAACTCGCCACATAGTGAGCACGCAAGCCAATGCCTACCTGATCGTCCCAAATCTGGATGGGGTGATCCCAATAGCCACCACCCCATGCCGGGGGAGTCGGTATTTTGTAGACGTTGTTGACCAGAATGTCGATGCGCCCCGCTTCCTTGCCGACCTGTTCGAACACAGCAGCAATTTCGTCATCAACACCATGATCACATTGAATCGCATGCCCCTGTCCACCGGCTTCAGTGATCATTCGGGCTGTAGTATCGATAGTTCGTTCGCCATCACCTGTCGTTCGGCCGGTCACATATACCGTGCAGCCTTTTTCAGCCAGGCCGAGCGCAATGCCTTTGCCAATACCCCGGCTTGCGCCTGTGACCACGGCTACCTGCCCTTTTAAATCGTCCACAGTTGTTTCCTCATCATAAAATAGCAAAGGCGCAAGGATAGGGTTCCACTAGACTTCGTGCAAGCGTAGTCATCTGCGACTATCGAATTAAGCGACATCCGCCACAAACAACCGACATTTCCTACGCTGCCCCTGAGACTAGCAGGAGGCACATCGTTATACTGCACCCGATGAAAGACGCGCTCACGCTGCTACAAGATACCTTTGGTTACGAATCCTTTCGTGAACCACAGGCAGAAATTATTGATACCATCATCAACGGTGGCGATGCACTCGTTTTGATGCCGACGGGTGGTGGTAAATCCTTGTGTTACCAGATTCCAGCGCTGGTCAGGCCGGGTTGCGGCATTGTGATTTCTCCACTCATCGCACTCATGCAGAACCAGGTTGACGCATTGCGCCAGTCAGGAGTTCGTGCCGGTTTCCTGAACTCAACACAGGATCACTTCGAATCAATGGAAGTGGAATCGGCTTTGCGGACTGGCGAATTGGATCTTCTCTACATTGCGCCGGAACGCCTGGTACAACCGCGAACCCTGGACCTGCTTCGCGAGGTAGACATCAGCCTGTTTGCCATCGACGAAGTGCATTGCGTTTCTCAATGGGGACATGATTTTCGACCCGACTATATCGAGCTCAGCCTGCTGCATCAGCAATTCCCGAAAGTGCCTCGTATTGCCCTGACAGCAACGGCGGACGCGAGAACTCGCGAGGAAATTATCTCGCGACTGCAACTGGGCGCTGCCAGGAAGTTCATCGTTGGTTTTGATCGGCCCAACATTCGCTATCAAATCGCTTTGAAACAAAACCCGCGTAACCAGCTTCTCCGATTCTTAAGAGATGAGCATCCCAGTGATGCGGGTATTATTTATTGTCTCTCACGCAAGAAAACTGAACAAACTGCTGACTGGCTAACCTCCCAGGGATTCACCGCCCTGCCCTACCATGCCGGGTTAACGGCAGAAGTCAGAGAAGCACACCAGACGCGATTCCTGCGAGAGGACGGCGTGATCATTGTCGCGACCATCGCCTTCGGGATGGGTATCGACAAGCCGGACGTGAGATTCGTGGCACATCTGGACCTGCCGAAAACCATTGAGGCCTACTATCAGGAAACTGGTCGCGCTGGACGCGATGGGGCACCCGCAGACGCCTGGATGATTTATGGCCTGCAGGATGTGGCCAAGCTTCACCAGATGTCTGAAGCCTCAAATGGCGATGAAACCTTTAAACGAGTCGAGCAGATCAAGCTGACCGCCATGTTGGGATTTTGTGAAATCACCACCTGTCGACGACATGCGCTGCTGCGTTATTTCGATGAAGACTCAAATCCGGCCTGTGGCAACTGCGATACCTGCCTAAAACCAGTTGATACCTGGGATGGCACAGAAGCTGCCCAAAAAGCACTCAGCACAGCATACAGAACCGGACAACGATTCGGCGTCAATCATCTTATCGATGTGTTAAGAGGAGTGGAAAACGACAAGATATTCCAGTTCGATCATCATCATCTGTCCGTACATGGTATAGGCGCAGATATTGATGCCGATCAATGGAAATCAGTATTTCGACAGTTGCTTGCGCGAGGATACCTGCGTGCCGATGCGGATCGCTACGGCGCCCTGATCATCGAGCAGAAAAGTCGCGAGTTACTGCGCGGTAACGAGCATATCGAGCTGCGACGTGACGTGAAAACCAAAGCCGCGAAAAAACTGACCAAAATACCACTGCCCGATGACCTTGATGTAGGACTGTGGGAAGCGTTGCGAGAGAAACGACGTCAACTGGCACAGCAGCAAGGTGTACCTCCTTATGTCATTTTTCATGACAAGACTCTGCAGGCCATGGCGGGCAACATGCCCGGCACACTGGATGAATTCGCACGTCTTCCTGGCGTAGGAGAACGGAAGCTCGAAAAATATGGCCAGGACTTTCTGGCCGTGATTAACGAGTCAGGCAGCAGCCCTGAACCTTGAACATATTGATGAAGTGCCGGGTGGCTAACGTCGATACAGTAGTAAATCTATCAGGGAAACAAACGCGAACAAGAGCAGGGCCAACAAAAACCGCAGGTCCGACAGGTAGAGCACACTCTCCATCGGATACGCGATGGTCTTGTCGAGCGCAGCAATTTTGAAATCATGCTTGCCAGCAAAAACTGGCTTTGTCGCGATCTCTACCAGGTCCCGTCGAGACCGATATCGCATCAGCGCTCCCTGATCCCAGTTTTCTGCACCTTTAATGCCAACGATATCCATGGACCGAAATACCACGCGACCAAAGTAAACCGGATGACTGGCGCGTTTGAACAATTCTGGATACATGTGTTCCATATATCGACCCATCAGTTGATCGGCATTCTCCCCCGGTTCTGCGCCATCAACATCCGGCGGATTTTCTGACATATCGATGTTATTCAGCATAATGAACTGCCGGCCAGTGTCCTGTTCCATAAACGTCCGTAAAGTCGCAATCCGTTCTTCGGGAGCCCCGGATTCACGCATCTGATTCGTAATACTTTCTATTTCATCCGAAGTTAAGGGCCCTGCCGTGTTGGTATACCAGTAGCCAAAAACGAAATAGACCAGTAACGGGACCAGCCATAAAAGGGTGCGCATCATCGTTAGTCCTGTTGGTTAATCTAGTCGGCTTCCTTCAACACGTTTTTCTGGAAGGGAGTCCAGGTCGACATCATCCAGGCAGCGAACATTCACTGTCCACAGCTCGGGCGCTGTTCTGGGCCGACGGAAAGGCAGAATACCGCACTCAGGACAAAAATAGTCCTTTGCGATTTTGGTATGCCATTGGTAAAGCGACATGTCTTCCAACGGGGTGAGCAGTCGCAAATCGGCATCTTCCACCCTGAAATTCAAAGCACCCCGTTTACGACAGATCGTGCAATCACAAACCCGCACGTGGGTCAGATCTGCGTCTACTTCGAATTGCACCCGTCCGCAGTGGCAACTACCTTTATAGGTTCGTTTCATAGATTTTCAAATGTTGACTGTTAATCGTTGATTGTAAATCATCCCGTTTTTTTGGCACACTCTACTCACCAGCTAAAACCATACAGGCACAAGATGAGCGAAGCGACCCAGCTAGACGTTAACAGTATTCCCCTGGATCAAATAGATGTCAGCGATCCAACCCTCTACCAAAACGATTGTTGGCAGCCCTACTTCGAGAGATTACGTAAGGAGGCACCTGTTCACTATCTCGCTGAAAGCAACCAGGGCGCTTTCTGGTCAGTCAGTAGTCATGATCTGATCAAGCAGGTGGACACCAACCATCAGGTGTTCTCTTCCGGACTGGGCGGCATCGCAATTCCTGATTTACCTGAGGAGGAAGAACTGCAGGACACTGACGTCGTCATCGAGAATTTCATTTCGATGGACCCTCCAGGTCATGACGTCCAGCGGGCAACGGTCGCACCGTCTGTGGCACCCAGCAATCTATCGAACTTTGAACCCATCATCCGCGATCACGTCATCGATATTCTCGATAACCTTCCTATCGGAGAAACTTTCAACTGGGTGGACGAGGTCTCAATCGAATTGACTGCTCGAATGTTAACGACCCTTTTCGACTTCCCTTATGAAGACCGTAGAAAATTGATCTATTGGTCGGACATCACTACTGCCGTTCCCGAATTAACGGGCAACGACAGTATCGATATGGAAAAGCGCAAAGAAGGTCTGATGGAATGTGCCATGACCTTTATGCAGCTCTGGAAGGATCGCGCAACCGCTCCGCCGAAGTTTGATTTGATCTCCATGCTGGCTCACGGTGACAACACCAAAGATATGATCGAGAACCCGATGTTGTTCCTGGGCAATGTCCTGTTACTCATCGTCGGCGGCAACGACACGACCAGAAACAGTATCTCCGGCGGTGTGGTTGCGCTCAATCAATTCCCCGATGAATACCAGAAACTGCGCGACAACCCTGGCGTGATTCCAAATATGGTCGCGGAAATGATCAGGTGGCAGACACCTGTCATCCACATGCGCAGAACCGCTACCCAGGATTTTGTATTGGGAGGCCAGCAGATCAGGGAAAATGATAAGGTCATTATGTGGTACCTCTCGGGCAACCAGGATGAGAAGGTTTTTCCAAACGCAGAAAAGCTGATCGTTGATCGCAAGAACGCCCGCGCCCATGTTGCCTTTGGATTCGGGATTCACCGCTGTATGGGTAACCGACTCGCAGAAATGCAACTACGTGTATTGTGGGAAGAAATCATGCAGCGGTTTGACAATATTGAGCTGGTTGGTGATGTGGTGAGAAACCCCAACAATTTCATTAGGGGGATAGCCGAAGTGCCTGTAAGAGTGACCGCGAGATAAGTCTCACAGTCACCCTGAACAAAGTGAAGGGTCCCTCGGTTTGGGACCCTTCGCTGCGCTCGTACGCGAGCCTGGTCAGCTTGCAAGAACTCTAGAAAATTTCACGAACGAAATTAAAGAGTTTCTAGCACTTTTGAATAATCGTCCCGGTACCCAGTCCACCACCACAACACATGGTAATCAGGGCATATTCGCCATCGGTACGTTGCAGTTCATGAACAGCTTTGGTGGTCAGGAAGCAACCCGTTGCACCCAGAGGGTGACCCAATGCGATAGCTCCGCCATTTGGATTGACTTTGTCCATGTCCGCGCCAACGGTTTTGGCCCAGGAAAGAACCACAGAAGCAAAAGCCTCGTTGACTTCAAACACATCAATATCTGAAATATTGAGGCCAGTCTTCGCCAGCATTTTCTCTGTTGCTGGAATCGGGCCTTCAAGCATGAGTACGGGATCACAACCGACCAGTTGTGCATCGACAACCCGGGCGAGCGGTTTAACTCCGAGTTCTTTCGCCTTTGATGCGGTCATTAGTAATACCGCGGCGGCACCATCAGCAATTTGTGATGAGGTGCCGGCAGTATGTACACCATCCTCACGTGCCACGGGCTTTAGTCCGGCCAGTGCTTCAAGACTCGTATCACGAAGGATTTCATCTTTCTGGAATACGAATGACTCTTCCGTGCGCTTACCTTCGTCGTCGAATACAGGAACTTCCAGTGGAATGATCTGGGAATCAAAATGCCCCCCGGCGACTGCTGCTTTAGCTCGCTCTTGAGATTGCAACCCGAAAGCATCGGTATCTTCCCGGGTCACCTGATATTTTTCAGCCATACGTTCCGCGCCTTCAAACTGGCTGATGAAATCGTAGTGTTCAAAGTAGGTTCGCGAAACAGGCTTGCCCATTTCAGGCTTCAGTCCCATCGCATCAGAACCAATCGGCAAGCGAGACATGTTTTCGACGCCACAGGCAATGACGCAGTCAGCCATGCCGGACCGCAGGGCGCTGGTAGCAAGATGCAGCGCTTCCTGGGAGGAACCACATTGGGAATCAATCGTAATACAGGGGGTTTCCTGCGCGCCGCCATGAGATAACCAGGCAGTCCTGGTGACATTCATACCCTGGGCAGCCAGTTTGTTGATACAGCCGCCAATCACCTGGTCCACCTGGTCGGAAGAGACGTTATTTCTCTCCAGCAACTTCATCATGATGGGTCCAAGGGTATCTGTCGGATGAACAAGCCCCAGAGAGCCATTCTTCTTACCTATTGCCGAGCGCACGGCATCTACAATTACAACATCTTCCATAGTGATTTCCGGATGTGAGTGAAAAAAAGTGCCCTATTGTGCCACAGTCACGAGATGCCGCGAACTGCTATGATTCTGGTTTATGAGCCTTCAGCGAGCCGCGCCCAGCGAGGAAGCAGGGTGCTTGCCAATTGGCTGGAGGCAGAAATTGAAAGAAGAGGGCTTGATGCAAAAGTAGATCGATCGGTGTGCCTGGGACACTGCGTAGTCGGACCCAATGTCAGGCTGCTGGGTGCTGACTTCTTTCACGAATCAACGAGGGAAAAACTGATCCCACTTCTCGATAGCCTTGAAGAAAACAACGCCAACGGCGGGCCTAAATCATAGGGGGTGCCCGCGAATTTGGCTGATTCATGTGCCGAGATCCTTCACTTCGTTCGTGCGCGAGCCCGGTCAGGATGACTTCAGAGTGTTAACCGGGATGACTACATACTACAAAGCCACCTGCATGGATTTGATGCTGTGGACGAAGTTGGATTTCAGGCGATTGACTTCACCTGTTGCGCAAAAGTCGGGATAGCGGTTGAGCAACTCTTCAAGCAAGACGGTTAGTTGAATCTCGGCAAGTCGCCAGCCTATGCACAGGTGCTGACCATGTCCGAAGGAGAGATGTCGGGGGCCATCACGCGTAATATTAAAATCAAAAGGATCCTGCCATTTATCTTCATCTCTGTTGCCAGACATGTACCAGAGGGCGAGCTTGTCTCCTTTTTTAATCTCTCGATTGCCGATGGCCGCATCTTGCAAGGCGGTCCTGCGCATATAGATGACCGGGTGCACCCAGCGAATGATCTCATCGACCGCACCTTGCATGAGTCCTCGATCATCCAGAAGTTTTCGTTTTTGTTCCGGGAATTGCGACAGCGCCAGCACACCGCCTGAGATAGAATTTCGGGTTGTTTCATTACCGGCGATTATCAGCAGAATGAGCTGAGATAAATAGTCCGGGATCGAGAGAGGCTGGCCATCAATCTCCGAATGTACCAGCATGCTGATCAAATCGTCACCGGGATTTTCCTTTCGTTCCTGATACATCTCCATTGCGAACATGGCGAGTTCTGTGTACGCCCTGGTAATTTCTTCACGCTCAAGGACGATATCAGGATCTTCCGATCCAATGAGAATATTTGACCATTCAAACAGTTTGTGACGCATCTCTTGCTCAACACCAAAGAGTTCAGCCAACATCTGTATGGGCAGTTCTGCCGCCACTGCGCTGACAAACTCGACCTCGTTCTCGCCATCGATTCGGTCGAGTATCTCGACGGCCCGTTCCCTGATTCGCGATTCAAGTGCATCAAGCGTATTCGGCGTAAAACCTGGCGCCACCACTCGGCGATGTTGGATGTGATCCGGCGGGTCCATGGAAATCATGCTGCGGCCGCCTTCAAACTGCTGTAGCTCTTCCGGGGTCTCGCCTACTTTTCCGCCGTCTTCTCTAATTCTGGTGCGAATCATTTCATTGCTGGGCAGCGTGACCCCGCCTAATCGTTGATCACTGCCAAACAGCTCAGGAGATTTCGAGACAAAATGGATATCGTCATATTTCGTCACCGACCAGAAGCCCGGCCCGCCCCAGGGTTCGGTGCACCAGGCGACCGGGTCCTGGGCACGCATTCTGGTGAACAAATCATGAATCACCGCATGATCCTGAAAATTCTCGACATGAGACAGCGAAAGTTTTTCCTGGTCAGTGATAGTCATGTTTTATCTCCTGTTGTAGCGGGCCCCGTTAACGAAGCAGCCAGCGAATGGACTCGGCAAGAAGTGAACCGCCATGGGCAAGTGTATGCCCACCAACACCAAACTCAAACCGGTAATCATAGCCCGCAAACCCCAGGGCTTGCGCGACGGCTTTGTTGGCAAGCGGCCAGTGACCAAATAGTACATCAAGATCATTAGCGCCACTCTGCATAAACACTCTAATGGACTTTCTCGGTGTGGTGCGAATCAAAAAAGGGTAGTTATGACCGCCTTTTATGTTCGTGTAGGAACCGATATGGCTCAATACCAACCCAAACGATTTCGGGAAGTGCCAGGCCACTGTCAAAGCGGCAATGCCGCCGCTACTGGCGCCAATCATCATGCGCCGGGCTGGGTCATCCGTCGCAGAACAGTGCATAGAAGATTCCGCCAGAGGAATGATTTCATCAAGTAGAAACCGGCCATAGTCAGGCCGCAATGAATCATATTCAATGCTCCGATACTCATCGTTGATGTCTCGCTGATCCTGGTTCTTCGGTACCAGCGGAATTGCGGGCGGCCTGCCCGGATTTATAAAGATTGCCAGGGTTGCCGGAATCTCCCCGGCTGCAAACAAACTATCCAGTACGTTCGACGCTCTGACGCTGCCGTTTCTGCCGAGATAACCCAATCCATCATTAAAAATCATCAGATTGACATCTGTCTGCTGCGAGTTCATACCCGGTGTCACATAGCAGCGAATATCCCGAATCGTGCCGGGAAAGATTTTTCCATCTCTCCAGTCTTTGATTGCCGTAACTCTACCCCTGGCAATGTCTGGGTCAGGAAAGGCTTCCGCACAGGGTTGATAACCAGAATCGAATTCACCGCTTGTGGATTTCGCTCCAGCGTAACGCCCATGACCATTCATGGCCTTTGGGCCATGGCGATCCAATCCAAGTAATCTGTATGTCTCCACATCCATGGGGGACGCATAAATATGACCTGGATCATCCGGGATGTTCATTCTGGCTGCCAGTCTTCCCCACTAAATGACCAGCTCGATTCGAGAAGTAGTTCAGCGGCAGACAAGCCGATGTGGAATTCATAGCGGCAAGCCTCAAGGGTCCAGCCGTCGTCCGGGTCGTAGTAACAAAGTGCTTCATCGGTCACTTCGATTTCCATATCAACCTTTTCGCCTGGCGTTAACTCGACTCGCCCAAAACCTTTAAGCTCTTTGACAGCTCGAACGACAGAGGATCCCGGATAGGACACATAGAGCTGAGGCACGACTGCACCAGTAACTTCACCGCTATTTGTCACAGTGACATTGAAATGGAATCGGTCCACTGACCTCTCGACCTGGACTCCCTGAAGCGAAAATTCGGTATAGCTCAAGCCAAAACCAAAGGGAAACTGGGGTTGTTCCTCTTGCCGGTCCAAATATCGATATCCCTGGAATAGATCATGACTGATATCAAGCGCGGTCACATCCCAGTCCATCAACTGCTTAATCGATGTTGGGAAACTCACCGGCAACCTGCCCGAAGGATTCACTTCTCCAAAGAGGACACGTGCAATCGCATGACCACCTTCCCTGCCGGGATACCAGATCATCAATAAAGCATCCACCTCATTGATCCAGCTGCCCACTTCGATGGCGCTGCCGCCTTCCAGAAGCACAACAGTTCGGGGCGCTTGCGCCGCTACGCGACTGATAAGTTGCTCCTCCGATGCCGGAAGACGCAGGTTTGATCTGTCGCCACCCCGTGCCAGATCCGATCCTTCGGATTCCTGCTGCTGTGTTGGAATAAATTCGCCTTCCTCTTTGTAGGTCAGGCCCGTCACTACCACAGCAACATCAAAATCACCCAGAGCGTTCAGGTCAGCATCAGTTGGGAAATGTTGTATGGCCACCTGCCTGTCATACGCCTGTAGTCCGGCTAGCGGCGTTGTCACTTCTGTGGACTTCACCATAGAGCTGCCACGATCACCCAGATTGGCGATGTCTGCCAAATCGCCAATGACCGCGATTCGTTGCGTTTTCTGGAGGGGTAACACCGCATCATTTTTTAACAGGACGAACGATTTTTCCGCTACCTCTCGTGCCAGCGTTATGTGTTCATCACATTCTACGACTGACTCATCGGGTGGGCTGGCGTTAGCCAGGTCAAAAGCGACTTTCTGGTAGAGCGCGCGCCCTGCATTTCGTGCAATCGTTGCTTCATCCAGCTCACCAGCATCAAGGGCCGCTCGAATATTGTCGGAATCAAACCGATAGGCAGCAGGCATCTCGATGTCCATGCCGCAATTGATTGCGGGTGCTGTGGACCGGGTACCCAGAAACCAATCGGATTCGACAAACCCCTTAAAGCCCCAGTCATCCCGAAGAATATCCGACAACAAGACAGGATGTTCCCCACAGTAGACACCATTGACTTTGTTGTAGGCACTCATCACCGATGCCGCAGCGCCCTCGACAACACACCGTTTAAAGTGCGGCAGATAAACTTCATGGAGTGATCGAATATCAATATTGGCACTGGCTTCAAAGCGCGTCATTTCAAGATTATTCAGCGCAAAATGCTTCGGGCTGGTCAGCACGTGATTTTGTGCACCGGACACAAACGCCACACCCATGGCACCCATATGAAACGAATCTTCTGAATAGGTTTCCTGGGCCCGACCCCATCCTGGGTGGCGCAGCAGGTTAATGGTAGGCGCAAGAATCACGTTACCGCCTTTCGCGGCAACTTCTAACCCGGCCGCCAGACCAACCCGCCGCTCCAGATCAACATCAAAGGTCGCGCCCCTGGCCATGGCCACCGGAAACGCGGTCGCATTGCCTGCCCGGGCTCCTCTCGGACCGTCGACCATTTTATAGGGCGCAATGCCAAGCGATTCATCGCCACCTGCATAGTAGAGGCCATCAATCGGTGCAACTTGCCAGCCATGAAGCTCATTGAGTTGTTGTTCAAGCGACATGCTCGACAGCAACCTGTCGACCTCGACGCTTACGGCTTCATGGTCAATTGACAGCCCGATATTCCCTTCGTGAATTTTTTCTTGATCGAAGGCTTTCACGGCTCGATTGGCATTCATGGAATCCATCACGTTCAGGCGTTTCTAATGGTGAGGCCGCCATCGACCGGTAGCGTGACACCCGTCATGTACTGGGATGCCGGCAGGACCAATCCGAGCGTGCCATGTGCAACTTCCTCCGGTTCGGCATATCTTCTAAGCGCCGTTCGTCTTTTCGCAAAGATAATTTTATCCTCATCGGCGATGCCAGAAGTCATACCCGTGTTAATCGGCCCAGGACAGATACAGTTGACCGTAATGCCCTCAGGGCCCAATTCGACTGCGAGTGACCGTGTTAAACCAATCACGCCGGTTTTCGCTGCGGTGTAGGGGCTACCATACTTGGTTGCGCCCAGACCTTCTGTGGAGGCAATGTTAACGATTCGGCCGTGTGGTGACTGGCGCAAGTACGGCAGTGCAGCGCGAATCGTCAGGGTATGTGCGGTCAACAGGACTGCCATACTCTTACTCCAGGCCACGCCATAATCGGCACTGTCTATGGGCGCAGGTATGGAAATACCGGCATTGTTGATCAGGATATCGATGCCACCAAAATGTTCGGCAATCTCAACGAACACCGTGTTAATCGCTGCTTCATCGGCAAGATCCAGCACCCAGCCTCTGGCATCGTAACCAACATCCGTCATTTCTTTGACTACGGCCTGCAGCGGCTCTTCGTTAATATCGATCAAGGCTACTCTGGCACCTTCATCCCCAAATAAATGTGCGGTTGCTCTGCCCATACCCGAGGCAGCACCGGTCACAATGGCTACTTCACCTTGAATTGAGCGACTTAATGTCGACAAGGCCATATCTACTCTCCATTTCTAATTCGTGACAGCAGTGTGCCTGAAGTACAAAGCCTGAGGCAAATGGCAGATCTGTTAAGATGCCGTTTTCCAATAAACCCAGCGATTTTAAGTGACCAGCGAAAAAATAGGCCGGATCGAAATCTCCAAACAGGCGCTTAATTTTTCTGCTGCCCATTTCACCATCTTTTCGGCAACCGAGCGGGAAGATCTGCATGGCCACAACTTTCAGGTCGAATGCGAACTCACCTCACCTATAGATGACAACGGCCTGATCTTTGATTACTCACTCATCAAAAGAGTCGTCAAGGAAATCTGTGATGAACTCGATGAAAAGATGATCTTGCCGGAAAGATCTCCGTTTCTTTCCATCGAAAAAGACGGTGATTACATAGTCGCTGTCTATAACGATGAACGCATCCCTTTCTTGCCCAGGGATGTGATTTCGCTACCCATCTCCAACTCAAGCGTGGAGGAGCTTTCCCACTACTTTTTAGATAGGATGCTCAATCATCCTGAGATCTCGAAAAAGGATATTCGAGAGATGACGATTAAAATCTCATCGAGTCCTGGTCAAAACGGTACCGCTACTTTTCAACAATAAACTGAGACAAAAAACTTGAGCACCATCATTATCACCGGCGCCAGTAAAGGCATCGGAAAAGCGACTGCCGAAAAATTTATCGAATCAGGTTGTGACGTTATCAATATTTCACGAACCGCATCAGACCTGGCAGGCATCACGAATGCCCTCATGGATCTGGCAGGCCCGGATGCTGAGCAACAAGTCTCGGTTTTTGCCGCATCAATCATTGATGGCCCGATCCACCTGATACACAACGCCGCGAGAATGACCAATGAAACGGTGCAAAATGTCATCATCGACGAATTCAGGTCTGTCGTGGACATCAATGTTATTGCCCCGCAAATATTGAACAATGCCCTCTTACCCAAAATGCAGCCCGGGTCCTCCATCATCTATATCGGCTCGACACTTTCCGAGAAGGCAGTATCGAACTCATACAGTTACGTCGTCACGAAACATGCACTGATCGGCATGATGCGAGCAACCTGCCAGGACCTGGTTGGTACAGGTATTCACACGGCCTGTATCTGTCCTGGATTTACCAACACCGAAATGCTTCGAACCCATGTCGGTGAATCACAGGAAGTACTGAAAAGTATTGCTGGCCTGTCTACATTCGGTCGCCTAATTGAACCCAATGAAATTGCAGATACTATTTTTTTCGCCGCCAACAGTCCTGTTATTAACGGCGCTGTTATCCACGCTAATCTGGGGCAAATAGAGAGCTAGAATTTATGAGCACAGCAGCAACTAATATTTCGGACGAATTGCGCGAAAAACGCGAACGGGTCTTTCTTGTTCTGGCAGGCCTTTTCCTGTGCGCCATGACCATGCTCAACATCATCGGTATTACACGATTTATTCAGCTGGGCCCTTTGGCACTTGCCGTGGGAGTGCTGCCGTACCCGCTGACTTTTCTCTGTACGGATCTGATCAGCGAACTCTATGGTCGATCTCGAGCCAACTTTATGGTGACCGTCGGCCTGATTCTTAACTTTTTTATTATCGGCACCATGTGGCTGGCACAGGCGATGCCTTCTGTTGGCCTTGAAAACCAGCCACCCTGGCAACTCATTCAACTTGCTGAAGATGTGGCCCTGCCCAACGGGACTTCCGTCTCGGATTCCGTAGAACTATTCACCCTGCTGTATGCCACAACCTCTGGCGCCGTGGTGGCCTCAATGATGGCCTATATCGCTGCCCAGTATTGCGATGTCTATTTGTTTCACTTTTGGAAGCGACTCACAAAGGGTAAACATCTGTGGTTAAGAAATAATGGCAGCACGCTGATCAGCCAGGGCGTAGACTCGTTTATGGTGATTACCGTGACCTTTGGCGCCCAGTTTCTCGCCGGTGCTATGAGCGCCGGAGTGCTGCTTGTCCTGATGGGTAGCAACTATCTGTTCAAGCTATGTGTTGCCCTGGCCGACACCATACCTTTCTATCTCGGCGTGCATTACCTCAAAAAGTATCTAGAGTTTTCAGATGAAGAGCTACTCGCCCACATTGATTAGAACATGCTGAGCCAGCCGGAACAGATCATTTCCTACTGGCTTGGTCCTGAAGACTCTGACCCGGATATTTTCAAGAAGCAGCAAAAACTCTGGTACACCTTCAAAAGTAACACCGACGATGACATCCGGGAACGCTTCGGTGAAACTCTGTTGGCCGCAGAGTCAGAAAAATTGGCATCCTGGCATGAAAGCCTGGACGGCAGGCTCTCGTTAGTCATACTTTTTGATCAATTCTCTCGCAATCTCTATCGCGGCTCAGCAGATGCTTTCAAGAATGACCAAAGAGCCCTGGCTATCTCGCAACAAACGATCAACTCCGGCGCGCACCTCACACTGAACATTCCGGCCCGGGTCATTCTCTATCACCCGTTGCATCATGCAGAACGCCTCGAGTGCCAGAATTCTGCCGTTAGCTTGTTCGAACAACTACTTGAGAAGTGTTCACCGGAATGGCATGAATCAATCCAGGGCAATCTCAGGTCAATTCGAAATCACCGCAACGTCATCAAACGGTTTGCCCGATTCCCACACCGAAACGAGATACTGGGTCGTGCTTCGACGCCAGATGAAATAGAGTACCTTGCCAAAGATGAACGTAGCTACGGACAAAAATGATCGACGAATTTGGACTTGAGTACACGACCACTTGTGAGCAGGGACCCACCTTGTTCACGGAGGCGCTGGATAAATATCTGGGATCTTCGGCTCAAACGATGCCTTGCCTGGATCATCTGCTGGCAGAAGATCCGGAGATGCCGATGGCCCTCATTTTCCGGGCCTACCTGTTAAAATCTGCGTCAGATCCCCGGTTTCGCACCCCAATAAAAAAGTGCTTTGAAGCGGTAGCCGGCAGGGCTGATTTAAACGAACGAGAAAGGCGACACAGACAAGCACTGGAGTATTGGCAGCAGGATCAACTTATCGACACTGTTTCTGTATTGGACGATATTGTAAAGACCTATCCACGGGACATGCTGGCGCTGCGGATTGCCCACCATCTGCATTTCTATGGCGCCGGTGCGACACAAATGACTGGCTCACTTATCCCCGCAAGCGAACATTGGAACGCATCCGACCGATTTTTTGGTTATTTCAAAGGCATGCAGAGCTTCGCCTTTGAGGAATCCGGGAACTACAAAGAAGCCGAGAGCGCCGGTATTGAAGCTCTGGACTGGAACAAGACCGATATCTGGGCAGCCCACGCCGTTACTCACGTTTACGAGATGCAACAAAGATTCGCAGAAGGCATTTTGTTCATCGATTCTTTGACCGATGCGTGGAGTGACAAGAACAATTTTGTGAATCACCTATATTGGCACAAAGCCTTGCTGCATATTGGCCTCAATGAATCCGATTTCGCCCTCAAGATCTACGATGATTTGCTGATCACACCGCTCGCCGACGACTTTTACCTGGATGTTTGCAATGCCGCCTCGCTCTTGTGGCGACTGGAAATGATGGGCGTGAACCTTGGACAACGCTGGTCGCAACTAATGGCGTATTCTACCAGGCGCGTTACTGACGACGAGCTGGTGTTTACAACTCTGCACTACTTGATGGCCCCTGCGATTCTTGAGGATAACGAAACTACAACAAACTGTCTGGGGCATTTTTCCAACTGGTTATCCAGTGCAACAACCCAGGGAGAAGTTGCAAAGAAGGTCGGTGCGACAATGGCGCAAGCCATTGTCCTGCTCGCAAAGAAACAGCATGTGCAAGGCGCAAGGTTGATGCAGAGTGTCAGGGATCAGATACACCTGATCGGTGGTTCCCACGCACAACGTCATCTATTTGAACAACTTATTACTCACTACGGATAACAGGAACCAACATGGACTACGAAGCCATTATTTACGATGTGGAAGACAACATTCTTACCATTACCTTAAATCGCCCCGAACGGCTCAACGCATTCAACGGGCAAATGTCCATGGAAATCCATGACGCACTCGATCGAGCAGACGCCGACGACAATGTTAAGGCCATCATCTTTACCGGTGCTGGCCGGGGATTCTGTGCCGGAGCAGATTTGTCCGGTGGCAGCAGTACATTTGACCATGACGCTGATGGCCGGGGTCTTCATCCTGACGGCGGCGGTGTCCTGACATTACGCCTGTTCGAGTGTCTGAAGCCCGTCATCTCGGCCTGTAACGGTCCTGCAGTTGGTGTCGGCGCCACCATGCAATGCGCCATGGACATTCGAATGGCGTCAGAAAAAGCCAGATACGGATTCGTTTTCTCCAAGCGCGGCATTGTCCCTGAAGCCTGTTCCAGCTGGTTCTTACCGCGCTGTGTCGGGATTAACACCGCGCTGGAATGGACCTATTCGGGCAGGATTTTTGATGCCGCCGAAGCCCTGGAACGTAGATTCGTTCGCAGCATCCACAAGGAAAATGACTTATTGCCAGCTGCCAGAGATTTAGCCCATGAATTTGCGGAACAAACTTCATCTATATCCGTCACCATGATTCGTCACATGATGTGGAAAATGCTGGGTGCAGACCATCCCATGGAGGCACACAAACTGGATTCCCGAGGTGTTTACTACACTGGGAAATCTGCCGATGCAAAGGAAGGTGTCCAGTCCTTTTTAGAAAAACGCCCTGCAGAGTTCACGGGTAAAGTCAGCACCGATATGCCGGAATTCTTTCCCTGGTGGGGAGAGCGCAAGTTTGAGTAACCAACTGCGACACCATTATTCCAGTGGCACACAATTTTCATGAATTTTACTGGGATGCCTGTCTGACGATGAGCCAGATTCGTTCTAAACAATCTGGCCACTTAAGCGCTTCGATTTTGGCGATAACGTCCGCGATACCCTCTGGGCCCTGATAATGCCCCAGGGCCTGGAGGCCCGGTGATCTAACCTGCGCCTTGCTAATCTGCAGGGCAAGATTACTGAGAGCGCTATCAACATACCCGGGTTCATAGGAGTTCTCACGGTCAAAATCGTGCACGATGTCAAACCATTTTGAGCCTGTAGTGATAATATCCCCGGGTGTCGAGGGTCTCTGCAGAGCAGCACCATGCTCGAGTTCTTCCAGAGGTTCTCTGATTTCCCGAATGTGATTACCTGCGCTCAGGACCTGATAGGTGTCTTCTTCAAACACCATCACCTCAACGGGAAACGGCGATTGCGCCGCTATCACGATTTCCGGTTTAGTCGATGGCACCGGCCTTACCAAGGCGATCAAATTTTGGCGCTCTTTTTTCAATCAGCGCCATTGCACCCTCATGTGCATCGCCACGGGCTATGAACCGGTTCTGAGAGACATCTGCTTCCTTGAGTGCATCTGCATAACCTTTTCCAAGATGGGAGTAGACGAGGCGTTTGGTTTCTGCGATGGCTGCGGGTGCTGATGTGACGGCAAGTTTCTCCACATAGGCCACCGCTTCGTCCAGTAATTGATCAGGCTCCACGAGGCGATCGACCAACCCGAGGCGTAACGCTTCTGCCGCATCAATTTTGTCGCTTGCCCATAGCAGGTCAAGGGCTCTTCCTGTGCCTACCAGTCTCGGCAAAATCCAACTCGATCCATGTTCCGCGATCAGACCCCGTTTCAGGAACACGGTAGTCAACATTGCTTCGGTAGAGGCAATTCGAATATCACTCATTAAGGCCAGAATTAATCCTCCTCCAGCCGTTACGCCATTAATCGCCGCAATAACCGGTTTTGGCACTTCGAGCAGATACGAAAAAATGCCGGGCAATTCGTTCGCTGACCTGGGAGCGTTGGAGGTACTCGTAGTTTTTCCGCTGGTGACCGCCTCCAATACTGCGGAATCCAGACCCGCGGAAAACCCCCGCCCCTTGCCGGTAATCACGATGCCAATAACATCAGGATTATCTACAGACGCATCAATTGCCTCGCGAATTTCTTTCAATGTGTGATAGGTAAAGGCGTTGAGTTTTTCTGGCCTGTTCAGAGTAAGCACCGCCGCGTTACCTATCACCTCGTATTCAATATCTGTGTAACTCATATTTTTTGTCCCTGGACAATTTGCCGCTACAGAAGGTTCATTCTCATACCGCAGAGATTTACCTGTTCATCCCCAGTCAACTTGCCCCTTGCTTGTGCAGCTTCTAAAATTGCCTGTTTGTCTGTTGCGATGAGATCAATACCACCCAACCCTTCCGGTCTGCCATCGGCACAAGTCACGAACCTCACATCCGCGTTGTCCATGGACATCACGTAGATACCGTCCGAATAGTCTAGCTGAATCTCGGCTATCTCACTCCAACGCCTCGCAACAGTCTCTGGATCATCGCATTGAATCTCGGCAGCTTTGATCCCGCTAACTCTCTCGAGTTTTCTTGATCGCTGCCAATCCGGACCAGCGGGATGCCAGGGACCATCAAGATCCAGCGCACCTTCACCTAATTGTTGGTCAATCTCAAAAAAGGTGCCTCCGGTATCCCGGGGATGTAACTGCATGTTGATGAATTCTTTTGACTGGTTATCCAGTACAATTCGAACCCCTAGATCGTCCACATGGGCGCGCCGTGGCGGGTGATCATCGCATTGAGTGATGACCATGTAGCCTCCGTCACCGCTTCGACGCTCCAGATATCGGCCACCTGCGGTGCCTTCTTTTACAGGCGCAACCACTTCAAGAAGCTGGTTTCCGATGGGGAAAAGTGCATTTTCAAGCCCAAAATAACCCACTCCAGGGTCTCGAAAACATACATCTATACCCAGAATTTCCTTGAGATCGTTTTCCACGGGTGCCAGTTTTTCCGCAACACCCGCTATCTGCCTGAGTCTTAGCCACATAGTTCTGCTCCATTGGGTTTCAGTTGTCACCATAGGTGATGCATAGAATCTCTACAAGTGATGACCAGTGACATTGTCATTGATCTCGGTTACTTTTCACCCTCAACTTCTAGTGGGTATAACTAACACATGGCTGACCTGGCCAAAATCCGAAAATCCATTTTTCCAACAAGCAGCGACACCTGGCAAAGTATCGCAGCAAGAGAACTACCCGGGATCGAGAGCGATGATGCAACAGGTATGCTGCAAAGCTGGAACCTCCATGTATTCATGCGACCTGCCGCACCAGAGGGCTCGGAACGTGCTGGTAATCCAATTTTACCCAGCGACATCATTTTTGTTGAAGCGCCACTCGCCTGATGGCAAATGCCACCATCAAGGAAGCCCGAGTTGCAGCAGCACATGAAGGCATCGCCGAACTGGTTGTCAGTATCGAATACGACAACGGCAGCACGACGGATATAGCGCTCGACCAGATGGCGACTTCTGCATTGTTGAAATCTTGCGATGCGCAAACCATCGAGGACATCAAAGGTCATCCCTGGGAAAAAGTCCGGGATGCACTGCAAGTTTCCTTCAATCGATATCAATAGCATCGATATCAGTAGCACCGATAATTTTGGAGTATTTATGTTGGACTTAATCATTCGCAATGGCACGATCGTAGATGGCACCGGCATGCCCGGGTTCACCGGCGACATTGGTATTAAAGACGGCAAAATTGCCTTGACCGGCAGCATCCTGGAGACAGCTGCAGAAGAAATTGATGCAAGCGGTAAGATTGTGTCCCCGGGGTTTATTGATCCGCATACTCACTTCGACGCACAGCTACTCTGGGACGGCCGCGCCAAACCCGCCATAGAACACGGCATCACGACAATCGTCCCGGGCAACTGTTCCCTGTCGCTGGCACCACTCAAGGCAGAACATCGAATGAAGTTGGTTGGCATGTTCAATCAAATTGAAGAAATGCCCATCAAGGCATTTGAAGAAGGTGTTGAATGGGACTGGGAAACGTTCGACGAATTTCTTACCCGTATTAAAAAAGACCTGACTATCAATGTTGCGCCGTTGGTTGGTCACAGTGTGTTGCGGCTATGGGTGATGGGCGACGCCTCCATGCATCGTACCGCTGACGAAGAAGAACTCAGCCAAATGCAGGACTTGTTAAGAGAGTGTCTCCGTAACGGTGCTATCGGACTATCAACCAGTTTTATCGATATGGATGAAACCCTGCAACCGGTACCCAGCAGATATGCCGATCAAAAGGAACTGGGCGCCCTGTGTGAAGTTCTCAGCGAATTTAATCGAATGCTGCAAATCGTGCATGAATTTTATGATGCAGATGTGACCGTTGCTCGAATCGATCAACTGGCAGAAATCAGCCTTAAATACAAAATCACCACCACCTTCTCGCCCTTGTTCGTCAACTCCACCGATAATGACGCTGTCTCGAAAGTGATGGCCCGGGTGGATGAACAGTTTGAACGAGGTGCGCGAGTGTGGCCGCAAGTGCAGACCAGACCCATCGATATCAGTTTTAGCTTCGAAGTGCCCAGCCTGTTGTTTATTCGATTACCAAGCTGGTACCAGATCATGCGATTCGGTACTCACGACGAGACTGTGGCCGCGTTTAAAGATGAAGACAAGCGCAAGCAGCTGGTGGCCGAGGCGCAATCCATGGGACCACTCTGGGACAAGCTGGTACTGCGACAGGTTGCCAGCGATGCCAATCAGCAATACGTTGGTAAGACGTTGGCCGAAATAGCTGCAAGCAGAAACACCGGGACCATCGATACAATGATCGATCTTTCCCTGGAAGAAGATTTGCAGGCACACTTCCTGGCATCGAATATGGGTCACAACGACAACGATGTTGTCGGCAGCCTCCTGGCAAACCCCCGTGTCCATCTCGGCGCGAGTGACGGCGGCGCTCACATTTTGTCTTTCGCGACTTATGGCGACACGGGCTATTTATTCAGTCAATTTGTTCGCAACTGTAAATCCCTTAGCCTTGAGCAGGCAGTGAAAAAAATTACCCTGGACACTGCGAACATCTGGGGTATGGAAGGAAGGGGTGTCCTGCAAAAGGGCTATATGGCTGACATCACAATTTTTGATGCCGAAAAAATCGCCAGGGGCGATGAATACTATACTCAAGATGTTCCAGGCGATGGTTATCGGTATGTGCGTGATGGCATCGGTATTGACGCTGTCATCATTGGGGGTGAAGTTGCCTACCAAAACGGTGAATATACTGATTCAACCAACGGCGCGATCATTCCTGGTGCTTAACCGATGACAGAAATTACACAGCGTAGGGTTGCAACCAACGGCATCGAACTTAATATCGCTGAACAGGGCGATGGTCCACTGGTTATCATGGTGCATGGATTCCCGGAATCCTGGTATTCGTGGCGACACCAGATACCCGCTATTGCAAATGCCGGGTTTCATGTGGTCGCGCCGGATATGCGTGGTTACGGGAAAAGCGACAAGCCCGATGACATTAGCACCTACAACCAGATTGAAGTTGTCAACGACATCGTTGGTCTGATTCCCGCTCTCGGATACGAAACAGCCATCGTTTTCGGACACGATTGGGGCGGTCCTACTGCATGGGGAGCCGCTCTACATCACCCGGACCAGGTCACGGCAGTCGGTGTTCTATCCGTGCCTTTCTCACCACGTGCTGAGGCACCGCCACTGGACACCATGAAGAAAATTTTCAAGGGGTTGTTCTTTTACCAGCTCTACTTTCAGCAGCCTGGCGTCGCCGAAAAAGAATGGGAATCAAATATCCGGGTAAATCTGAGGAAGTTTTTCCATCTGGGCTCCGCTAACTTTGACAGCAGTCAATATCTTGGTAACAAACCAGAAGATGCTGATCTGCTATCGGACATCGAAGATCCTGGCTCGCTTGGGCAATGGTGCACGGAACAGGACCTAGACTTTTACGCGGCGGAATTTGAACGAAGTGGCTTTCGGGGCCCCCTTAACTATTACCGAAACCACAATCTCACCTGGGAACTTACCGCAGACGCCCCCACCACCATCGACCAACCCGCACTATTTGTTGCCGGGGAAAAAGATGGCGTCATAACGATGGCAGCTGACGCCCTGAAAAATATGCCGGAGTACGTGACGAATCTCAAAGTGAATCAACTGATTCCAGGTATTGGGCATTGGACCCAGCAAGAAGCACCGGAAATCGTCAACAAACTGATGATCGATTTCCTCGGGAACCTCTGATTAAGAGGATATTTTCGTCAGAACAAGGAAGAGGCGAGCGGAGGAAATTTGTTAACATGCATTAAGTTAACAAATTTTTGAGTACGACTCTGACGCGGTTATGGCGGAAATAGTGATGCGGCATACCTACCTTAATCAGACGTTCTCTAGAATCGGTAAAATAAAAGTATGAATCAGAATATCGCCGTGGTCGGCGCAGGTATAGGTGGACTTTGCACATCCCTGGCACTGGCGAGTAAAGGCAACCAGGTTACGGTTTACGAAAGAGACATCCCGCCGCCGCCGGGAGGCGCTGACCAGGCGTTCTTTGACTGGCAACGACGAGGCGCCGCCCAGTTTCGACACCCGCACGCCTTTCTTGCGGTCATGTGCAACATATTGCAACAAAACTATCCGGACCTTGTCGAACAGTTCTGGGAAGCGGGTGCTCGAAAAGTGACGTTCCGCGATATGTTGCCGCCTGAATTGCTGGACCACTATAAACCGGAACCTGGTGACGAAAAGATGTGGCTGCTCATGTGCCGCCGGGCAACCATGGAGACGGTCCTGCGCCGCTACGCCGAGAACCTGGACAAAATTACGATCAACAACACCACCAATGTTGAAGGGTTGAGCAGTACCCATGATGACGGCGTGATTACGGTGACGGGTCTCAACGTTAGCACGGACCGCGGCGCCCCCTACACCGTACACCACGATGTCGTTGTGGATGCTTGCGGCCGAACGACAAAATTTCCGGATTGGTTAACCTATCTCGGCGCACATATTGAAACCGAAGATGACGATGCAGAAATTGTCTACTACACTCGCCACTTCCAATTAAACCCAGGCCAGCATGAGCCGCCTAGACACAGCGGTGAGCGTTCAGCGGGTGATCTGGGCTTTATGAAATATGGCGTCTTCCCCGGGGACAATGGCAACTTTGCTGTGATCATTTGTTTACATAATCACGAGACAGAACTTCGTGAGGCAGTTAAAAGCGAAGATGAATTCGACGCTATCTGTCGTGCCATACCTGGGCTAAAGCCCTGGATTGACAACGAAAAATCAACACCGACGACCTCCACCTTCGGTTTCGGTGACATCCACTCTGTGTGGCGGCATTTCGTTAATGACGGCGAACCAGTCGCCTTGAACTATTTCGCGGTTGGAGACGCTGCCATTCGAACCAACCCACTGTACGGTCGAGGGTGTTCAACCGGCACCATTCATGCTCATCTGCTGGCCGATGTTCTCAACGAAACTTCAGACCCGCGCCAACGAGCCTTGATCTTTGATCAAAAGACAGAAGATGAGCTGAGGCCGATTTTCGTTGCAAGCCTTAATGAAGACAAACAGGGCATTAAGAGAGCCCTGGCACTTCTGGACGGCAAGCAATTGGAAGACGCAGGTTCTATTAAAAAATGGCTGCGAGCATCTTTTGGTGATGCCATTGCCAGCGCCGCAAGAGAACAGGTTCACGTCATGCGCGGCGCCATGCGCACCTTCAACCTGATGGAAAAACCGGGCGACTTTCTGCGGGACAATCGCATACGCTGGACAATACTGCGGTACATGTTTCGAGGCCGTGCTAAAAATGCCCAGGCCCGTTTTCAACGCGGTCCAAAGCGTGATGAAATGCTCAGCTTAATACGAGGGCTACACGAAAGAGAGGCTGCATAGCGGTGCGAGAGCACTCAGCGCTTGAGCTGAAATCCAGGATAACCCTGACTTGATTCTGCTTCGCAGTGCACCCGATACCTGGGGAAGCCACCCACATAGGGCATGAAAATTCTCGGTTTCCCTTCAATGTTCGCGCCGAGATACCAGGAGTTACAACCTGGGGAAGTGAACATCGTCCCCTCAGCCACCTCGTTGACATGTGCAATCCAGCGAGTTTCTGAATCCGGTCGGGGTTCAATGGAACTCAGACCCTGTTCATTCAGATAACAGATACAATCACCTATCCAGTTCACATGCTGTTCTATCGCGACCAGCATGTTACACAGAACCGATGGGCTACCAGGGCCAGTGATAGTAAATAAATTGGGAAAGCCCTCCATTTGTAAACCGAGATAGGCGACCGGTCCATCAGCCCACTTATCTTTCAGTTCTCGTCCCGCCCTTCCTGTGATATTGGCTTTGAGTAACGCCCCGGTCATCGCGTCAAACCCTGTGGCGTAAATAAGCACATCAAGATCATACTCAGCCTTGCATGTCCTTACGCCTTCAGCGGTAATGCAGTCTATGGGGGTGTCCTGCAGATCAACTAAAGTGACGTTATCGCGGTTAAACGTCTGATAGTAATCACGGTCCAACACCTGCCTTTTACAGCCAAGCCCATAGTCTTTGGGCAGTAGCCGTTCTGCGACGTCCGGATCTTTGATCATTTTCCGTACGCTGGTCCTGAACAATTCGTTGGCAATTTCGTTCGCCTCAGGATCACTATAGACATCCGAGAAATTTAGAATCACTTCCAGGCCTCTATTTTCTATGAGTGCCTCACGCTGATCCGGCGTCATGGGTTTTATCAATCCCGCGTCACCCGGCCTGCCGCGACCACGTTTGCGCGTGGAAGCAACGCTTTTTATCGGGCGAAAGTTAGAAACACCACCCCGGTTATTCCATTGACGGTCGCGAATATCCCGATAATTTTCCTTAAATTCATTTTCCACGGCTTCACGCATCAGCTTGCGATTGGCCGGGACTGTGTAAACGGGTGTGCGCTGAAACACCGTCAGGTGCAGGGCCTGTTTCGCGAGTTCCGGGATCACCTGTACGCCGGAAGAGCCGGTACCAATGATACCGACTCGCTTACCTGCAAGATCAACAGGCGCTTGCGGCCACAGACCGGTATGCAGCGTTAATCCCGCAAAACTGTCATCACCGGCAATTGCCGGTTTATTGGGTACAGACAGGCAACCCGTTGCCATGACGCAGAATTTCGCCCTGAAAACCTCATCCGATTGCGTCGTTAGCACCCAGAGGTTCTGGTCCTCGTCATGGCAAGCTGATGTCACCCGGGTGTTGAACTGAATATCCGTCCGGAGATCAAATCGATCGGCAATGTGATTGGCATATTCAAGAATATCGGATTGCGCAGAGAACACCTCGGGCCAACTCCACTCCTGCTCAAGTTCGGGAGAAAAGCCAAAAGAATATTCAAGCGAGGGGACATCGCAGCGCGCGCCCGGATAACGATTCCAATACCAGGTACCACCAAGGTCTGCGCCTGCTTCCAGAACTTTCACAGACAGGCCCAGGGCCCTGAATCGATAAATCGCATATAGACCGGCAAAACCAGCACCCACAACTAACACGTCAGGCTGTTCGGTACTCAACACTTGTCTCCATTGCCAGCTTGCCAAATTGAAAGAGCCCCAACCATGGCAGAAAAATACAGAAAAATCAGCACCCTGAACCTGATCTGAACAGGTTGGAAACCACTACGTTACGCAGATGTCTCACTTACAGGTGCGGATTTTTTCTCCCCCGTTTGAATCCAGCCTCCAAGGAGTCAAAACGACTGACTCTGCTTCGGGGTCAGGTCATCTCGGCCTGACCCTTTTTTTATAGTGATCGATCCCTATCCCATCAGGTACAGATACTCTTCCTGCACTACCTTGCCATTGGCGACAGTAAACAACCCAACCTCATCCATCTGCATGCGATCGCCATCTTTCGGAGTCATGTCCATGACAAACCGGACGATAAACTGATCGTCTCGATGGCCCACATAAGGTCCACTCGCTGTCGTGCCATGAACTTCATTGTTGTCATACCACCACTCGTGCTTTCCCCGGATGGCGTCGATACCTTCCATCCTCGGGGGAGGCCCTGAGCCTTCAGCGCCATCACCACCACCCTCAATACTCACGACATTATCATCGTAATAATCCGTCACAAACGATGCCTCGCTTTCGCGACCAGCATTAACCAATTCAACCAGTTTCTGACCCACTTCCAATGCGTTCATTATCCTCTCCTTACATTGAAATCCCGGAATAACAGTGTACCGCTTCCCTCATGACAGGGTTATGTCAGTTGCGTGACAGCAAAGTCCTGCCCCGTTGACGGTCTCAGAGGCCTCGAAGCCTGTAGATTGCTCGGAGTTGTATGCTGGAAAAGCATTTCCCTGCTGCTGCACCGAATAGATTGATGGTGCTATCAACAAATTCATGACCCTTTTTCTCGAATAAATCCGTGATCTGCATTTCGCCCAGCACCTTTGTTCCCTGGGGAATGGCCGCATAGTTCTGCGATCGGGTCTCCATATGCACCCACGGATTCATATGGGCATTGGCCGCAAGCACCCAATTGGAAATTCCCAGCACGAATGACGGGTTGGCATAGCCGTCTCGACTAAACACATCTGCCATCGAAGATCTGTCGCTCAGGTAGGTGCTCATATCGTGTTCCGCGTTCCAACGGTAGGTAAACGACTTGCAGCCAGTTGCTTGCAAGGTCTGCATGTTCTCGCGAGTCGCGGGGATCAAAGTAGCTTCTTTATCACCCGCTTTATCACCCCGTGGACGCGGCGGCTCTGCGCGTATTGTTTCGATGCGGACTTCTGCGGTGGCGCTCAAGGTGCCGTCCTCCCTGACAAGGCACGCAGAGTATCCCTGCTCGTGCTGGTCCTGAATCTGTATCTCAAATGTTTCTTCATCGTACAGCGGAGAATTAACGCGAATATGGGCAAAGCCTTGCTCGAGATAATCCAGTCCGAATGACACCGCAGCCGGATGAAGCAGATAGGCGGAAACGGTAACACCCGGAACCAGTCCACCCTTGAAGCCATAATCCTTGGCAACCTTGTCCCCATGAATCTCGTTGCGCGAATTCGGTACCTGGTTAAAGGCAACGCCGTTCCAGTTATCTATCACCTGACTTCTCCTGAGCATCCTGGGCCATTAACAAAATACCATATTCCACTTATCGGTATTCTGTCTTGCAAACTTGGGAATAGCATCTGGAAGATCAATGGTGTAATTTCCTGCACCACAATGGTGAGGTGAATGCTCAATGGCAAACGATAAAAACAAACGACCTTTTTCTTCGCTGGTTGTTGACGGCAATGAAAAAGCTGCTGCACGAGCAATGCTCTATGCGGTTGGTTTCACGGAAGAAGATTTTGGCAAATCGCAGGTCGGAATCGCTTCTACCTGGAGCAACCTGACTCCCTGCAATATGCATATTAACGAACTTGCCGATGCTGCAGGCATGGGGGTTGATGAAGCAGGCGGTAAGGCCGTCACCTTCAATACCATTACGGTTTCCGACGGCATCTCCATGGGTTCACCCGGCATGCGCTATTCGCTGGTGTCCCGGGAAGTCATTGCTGATTCCATCGAAACCGTTGTCTGCGCCCAGGGGTTTGACGGATTCGTGGCCATCGGTGGTTGCGACAAAAACATGCCGGGCTGCGCCATGGCGATGGCCAGGATCAATCGCCCCAGCGTCTTTGTATACGGTGGCACTATCCAACCCGGCAAAGAGCGACGTGATGTCATTTCAGTGTTCGAAGCCGTGGGTCAGCACGCCGCCGGTAAAATTTCAGATATTGAATTAAAGGAAATCGAATCCACCGCAATCCCGGGCCCTGGATCATGTGGCGGCATGTACACTGCCAATACCATGGCTTCCGCCATTGAAGCGCTCGGCTTGTCCCTGCCAAACTCATCGGCCCAGGAAGCCATTTCTGATCTCAAACGAAAAGACAGCTACTCCGCTGGAGAAGCGGTAGTCCGCCTTATAGAACAGAACATCAAACCCTCGGATATCCTCTCAATGGAGTCGTTCGAGAATGCGATTACCACGGTAATCGCCCTTGAAGGTTCAACTAACGCGGTTCTACATTTAATAGCTATCGCCAGTGCCGCTGGTATACCCCTTAACATTGACGACTTTAGCCGTATCGGTGCTCGCGTTCCGGTACTCGCTGACATGAGGCCCGCTGGTCACTATTCCATGAGTGAGCTCATCGAGATTGGCGGCATCCAGCCACTGATGAAGATGCTGTTGGCGGAAGGCCTGCTTCATGGCGATTGCCTGACGGTCACCGGCAAGACCCTTGCCGAAAATCTTGCTGAAGTCGCGCCCTACCCCGCTGATCAAAAAGTGATTCGCCCGATGACTGACCCCATCAAAAAAGATTCTCATCTTGTCATCCTGCGAGGCAACATCGCCCCGGGCGGCGCCGTGGCAAAAATTACCGGTCATGAGGGTTTGCAATTCACGGGTAAGGCCAGATGTTTCAATAGGGAAGAGGCAGCCCTGGCCGCTATTTTAGAGGGCACCGTTGTTAGCGGCGACGTAGTTGTAGTCCGCTACGAGGGTCCACGAGGTGGCCCGGGTATGCGCGAGATGTTGTCCCCAACCAGCGCCATTAACGGCCGCGATTTATCTGATAGTGTTGCATTGATTACCGATGGCAGATTTTCTGGCGGGTCCCGGGGCTTCGTGATTGGTCATATCACACCTGAAGCATTTGATGGTGGCACCCTCGCTCTCATCAAAGACGGTGATACCATTACTATCGATGCTGAAGCGAAAACGATAGAAGTCGAGGTTGATCATGCAGAACTGGAAACACGACTGGCTGCCTGGCGCCAACCAGAACCCTATGCCACCAGAGGATTACTCGCTAAATACGCAAAACTTGTCAGCTCCGCGTCAGAGGGCGCCGTTACCGACATCTAGGGGCACTGATGGACCGGGAATATGATGTCATTGTTGTCGGCGGTGGACACGCCGGATTGACGGCCGCCATCTGTGCAATCGAGTCAGGTGCATCTGTCTGTCTCCTTGAAATATCACCAAGGGATATGAGAGGCGGCAACAGCCGCCACACCAGAAACCTCAGACCCATGCACGAATCCACAGCGCAGCCGATGGAAGGCGTTTATGGTTTCGATGAATATATGGATGATTTGTTGCAGGTCACCGGCGGTCAAACCAACCTGGAACTGGCAGCGCTGACGTTAAGAGAATCCTCAAGCAGCGTCGAGTGGCTGGCTCGCCATGGTGTGGCATTTCAGCCGCCATTAACCGGCACGCTTCACCTGGGTCGCAGCAATGCTTTTTTTCTGGGCGGCGGTAAAGCGCTCATCAATGCTCTGTACCATCAGGCTGAATCCCTGGGGGTGGATATTGTTTATGAAGCACAGGAAATCGCGCTCAATATTCACTCGAGTCGATTTTCATCACTCACCTACCGACAAGATACCGGACTCCTGACTATCGAGGGTAAGGCATTAGTGGCTGCATCAGGCGGCTTTGAAGCCAACCTTGAATGGCTTGAGCAGGCCTGGGGCCCTGCCGCATCAAACTTTCTGATACGCGGCACGCCTTACAATCGCGGCGACATATTGAAGCAGTTACTTGATGCCGGGTCCCTGCAAGTTGGCAATGCAAAACAATGTCATGCGATTGCCGTTGATGGCCGCGCACCAAAATTTGACGGCGGCATCGTCAGCCGGGTCGACAGTGTGCCGCTGGGGATTGTCGTCAATAAAAATGCGGATCGATTCCATGACGAAGGGGAAGATTTCTGGCCGAAACGGTATGCCATCTGGGGACGACTCATTGCTGAGCAGCCCGGTCAAATAGCCTATGCTCTGACTGATTGCAAGGCAGATGGTCTCCATATACCAACGCTATTTCCACCGATAGTCGCCGACTCAATCGAGGCGTTAGCAGGCCAACTTTCACTGGATCCTCACAAACTGCGCCGGACGGTAGACGACTACAACAGCAGTGTGCAGGCTGGGAATTTCGATCACCGGGTGCTCGATGATTGCCGAACAAATGGCCTCAACGTTGAAAAAACCCACTGGGCCCGCCCCATCGATTCGCCACCATTTCGAGCCTATCCACTGCGACCCGGCATTACTTTTACCTACCTTGGCGTTGAAGTTAATAACCGCGCTCAGGTGATGTTCCGACAGACAGATTCGAATATTTTTGCCGCAGGCGAAATTATGGCAGGAAACGTTCTGGGCAACGGCTATCTTGCTGGCATTGGCATGACCATCGGCAGTGTATTTGGGCGTATTGCCGGCAGGGAAGCGGCCTCTTATGCCAGTTGACCAGACCTCAATCCTCAAGTTACCGATTATCAATGAAGCGGCACGATTGATGACCATCTGCAATGCATGCAGATATTGCGAAGGTCATTGCGCTGTCTTTCCTGCCATGGAACGAAGGCTGATTTTCGACGAAGCAACCATCGACTACCTCTCAAACCTGTGCCACCAATGCGGTGCCTGCTACCAACATTGCCAGTACGCAGCGCCCCACGAATTTAACGTTAACGTGCCGTTGGTTTTTGCCAAAGCGAGAAACGAAAGCTATGTAACTCATGCCTGGCCTGGTGCCATGAAATGGATGTTCAGGGCTAACGGCTTGTTCGCTTTTGCCGGTTTTTTGTTGTTCACGCTGCTGTTTGTTGCAGCAACGATTCACCGAACCGGCTTTGATGGCTTATTCACGATGCATGCAGGTGGTTTTTATTCATTCATACCCCATCAAATCATGGCCGGGGTGTTCGGGATGGCAGGACTTATTGTTTTAATAGTCTGGTTTTTCTCGACCCGGAACTTCTGGCAAGCGCTCATCCTACCCGCTCCCTGGACTATTCCGCGACGTGTTTATGTTCGGTCGCTGGGCGATGCGCTAACCCTTAAAAACCTGGGCGGGGGTCACGGCAGGGGTTGCTATGAGACAAGCGATCAGCCATCACCGACAAAACGGCGTTTCCATCATCTGACCATGTACGGATTCCTGCTTTGTTTCATCGCCACTTGCCTCGGAACTTTTTATCACTACGGTCTTGCACTGCCAGCGCCCTATGGTTGGTTCACTGCACCCAAGATATTCGGTATGGCTGGCGGCCTCAGTCTGTTGGCAGGTTCAATTGGCCTCTTGTGGCACAAATACTCGACGCTTTCCGATCTGCAACACAATGACCAGGGTTTTGGTGACACCCTGACCTGGCTATTGATCATCACAAGCGCCACAGGATTGGCTCTTCCCTTCCTCAAATCATCACCGATGCTGGCAATGATGCTTTGCATTCATCTGGCCAGCGTCCTTTGCCTGTTCCTGAACTTCGCCTGGGGGAAATTCTTACACAGCATCTACCGCCTGCTGGCACTCATCGCAGACGCCCTCGAAAAAGAAAGGGGATTAGTAGCAGACCAGGGTGCGTACTTCGATGGCTGAATGAGAGGTGAACCTGGCGACAGATCGCGTGACATAGGTGAGTTCTGCAACAAGATTGCTTATGCCTCTAAGCCGCCGGTCTCAGGCGCTGATCTGGCTCGCTGGTTGTAGAGCAACGCCCGCAGTGCCCGTGCTTCATCTTTGGTTAATTTCGAAAAGTCATTCTGCATCTCGGATCCAACTGCCATGCCTCGCTGCACTGCAGGTCTTTCTCCCAGCTCGTTGAACCAGCGCTTAAAGTACTTAAACTCGTCAATATCCTGGCCCTGGCCTTCCCAGTTCATGGTCCAGGGATAGCAGATCATGTCCGCAATCGTATATTCGTCACCGCAGAGATAACGCTGATTGTAGAGTTGATTATTCAAGACACCATAGAACCTATTGACCTCATCGGTAAACCTGGTGATGGCGTAGGTCTGATCACCCTGGTTCTCACTCAATCGTCTGAAATGACCACATTCGCCCGTCTTCGGACCCTGATTGGCCATCTGCCACATTACCCATTGAATGACGTCATAACGGCCTCGGGCATCTGATGGCATGAATTTGCCCGTTTTCTCGGCGATATACATCATGATCGCACCGGATTCAAAGATGGACAGTGGACCACCGCCATCCTCCGGATCGTGATCTACGAGCACCGGCATTCGGTTATTGGGGTTGATTCCAAGAAAGTCTTCAGTGAACTGATCACCCTTGCCGATGTTGCACTCGACAATTTTGTAGTCGATGCCACATTCTTCCAATTGAATAGTGACCTTCTTACCATTTGGCGTTGGCCAATAATGCAAATCCAGCATGTCCGGTTCCTCCAGTGAAATTCAGAGCGCTAGTGTGCCACTCCCTCACAGCACTTGGGAAATAGTCGGAAGGAATAACCTATATAGCCGCAACTCCATGAAGCACCAACGGTGTTAAGGCGGACCATAACAAACTGCCATCCCCACCCCGCGTCATCCTGAACCGAACGAAGTGAGAGTGAAGGATCTCAACGCCAGGCGCTCGCGAGCATCAGATACTTCGCTACGCTCGTGCGCGAGTCCGATCAGCATGACAATAGAGCGCACGCCGGTCAGCATGACGGGGGAGACGTGGGTACTCATGGCTATTGAATAACTATTGACATTTATTTCAATATTTTCATAATTATGGAAATATAGACTACATTATGAACGTACTTCTCAGCACACCACTCGCGCCGGAGAACGAAGCAAAAGTCATACAACAGCTCACCGCGCTTGCCCAAACCTCGCGGCTCAACATCTTTCGTGAGTTGATCAAGGTCTTCGATGCCTCAAACGAAAATCATGGTCTACCCGCAGGGAAACTCGCGGCTCGAATGCAATTACCCCCGCCTACGCTTTCATTTCACCTGAAGGAATTGGCCAGGGCTGACCTGGTGACTTCCGAGAAAATCGGCAGGTCGGTGATTTATCGAATCAACCAAAATAGCATTCGATCTCTCATAGATTTCCTGGTGGAAGACTGCTGCTCCAACTGTTGTTAAACGAAACCTATTGCCAAACTCATTACCAAACTCATTAAAAGGACAACCCAATGAAACGCCTGCATGTCAGCCTTAATGTCAGTAACCTCGACCAATCCATTGCGTTCTACACGAACCTGTTTGGCCAGCAACCCACCTTCGTAAAAAGCGATTATGCAAAGTGGATGCTGGATGATCCAAGAGTTAATTTTGTGCTGGAACATGGAGCGCAGTCCACAGGACTTACCCACGCGGGCATACAAGCCGAAAGTGATGACGAGTTACGTGAGGTTTTCTCTCGCATGAAATCGGCGGAAATTCCCTATCTTGCGGAAGGCACGACTGCCTGTTGCTATGCAAAATCAGAGAAAAGCTGGACCGTCGACCCGGATGGCTTGCCCTGGAAGGCTTTCTATACACACCATCAACTTGAAGAACGAGGTGAGGCATTCGCGCCGGAGCTTGTTGGTAGGGTGTGCTGCCAGTAAACGCAGCTAGATTTAGCGGTTAGCCAATTTCACTACAATTTGGCTTCCGCGACACAAGATGGACAGTATTACTCTAATAAAATCAATAAGTTAAACCTGGCACAATTGTTGTATTAAGTCCTTCAAGGAGAAGTTTTTATGATTGATTTAATACTGCATTTACTGTGCCTGGGCGCCGTAATATTTTTCGTGGCTCGCACCCTGCCCGGCATCTACGTGGATTCCTACGGCACCTGCGTCATGGTTGCCATTGTCTACGGGTTGATCAACATCACCCTCGGTACCCTGCTGAAGCTACTTGGCTTACCGTTTGTCATCATCACACTTGGGTTGTTTCTGCTTGTTATCAATACATTCTTATTGTGGCTAACCGATCAACTGCTCGAGGATTTCGAGATTGAGGATATCGGTACCACGTTCGTCGCAGCATTGCTTATCACCTTCGCCGATACCATACTCGGCCTGATATTCTGATCATGATTTTTTATGTCGAATCAATCACTCACCATCTGGGGAGTCGGCACAACCAGAACATTTCGCGTCCACTGGATGCTGCACGAATTGGGCATCGATTACGACACAAAACGCATTGAATCTCGCACTGGCGAGACCACCGCACCTGATTACACAGCACTGAACCCAAAACAGAAAATACCCCTGCTGGTACATGATGACCTGGTATTGGGAGAAAGCTTCGCAATCATCCACTACTTGCGATCTTTAAGCGATTCACTTCCCCTGGACTCGTATCAGCGATCTGTCACCGGCAAGGCGAAATTCGATGAATGGCTTTCGTTTATCCTGATGGAACTTGATGCGACTTCGCTCTACGTGGTACGAAGACACAAAGACTTGCCGGAAATTTACGGTGAAGCACCCGCCGCAATTGATTCGTCTATCGAATATTTCAAGCGCATGCTGAACTCGGTAGCGAATCAGATTACGCGGGATCGACCCATCTGGGGTTCCCGTTTTTCTGAACTCGACATTCTCATGACCGGTGTACTGGACTGGGCGATGTTCATTGGGATTACACTACCGGCGCACATTGTGGCCTACCAGGAGACCATGCGTTCGCGAACTGCCTACCAGCTGGCATTCAAGCACAATTTTCGCGACTTGCAGATTCCGGCAATCCGCGACAGCTAACATACCCCAGGCCAGAGAAAAGCCGATCAATTCAAGACAATGTTCTCTCCGCGACAACTTAACCCCACAATGGTTTTTACTGCCAGGTATGCCGCCATACCTGCCAGTTACCGTCACTATTTTTTCGCAGGACATCAAAATAGCGCGCCTCAGTTCGTGATGCGGTCAGTGCACCGGCTTCAGTCACTGCCTGTCCTGGATCTTTGAGCGTCAAATGAACGACATAGGCATACTCGGCAACCGCTATATCATCAATAACAGTGACTCTCGGCGGCGACACAACTTCGAGCCGGTAGGTCGCAGCTTCAAATACAGGTGCAAGAAATCCCGCATAATGCGCCGCACCTTCTATCACATCAGCACCAGGGGGAATCAACCTGACTTCCGGGTGCAGTACGGCAACATAGCCAGGGATGTCTGCGGTATGAACGGCTTCTCGCCAGTTCGCGTACAGCTTCTCAATTTTCTGCTCCTCTGTCGCTGGATCAGCAGTGACACCAGAACAAAAACAGATTAAAGCCACAACAATGAGACGTAGCATAGATAATTCCTTTATTATTTATGAAATTCTGGCGACCGCTTTTCCATGAAGGCACTGATGGCTTCACGTGCCTCCCTGGAGCCACCACCCTCAATCAGATTTTCGGCTTCCAGTAGGAGGCTTTCATATAAGGACTGGTTAATTCCGCTATTCAGGTTGGTTTTCATCCGACCCAGTGCAGCCGTTGGACCATTGGCAATCGCCTTTGCATAGTTCATGGCGTCTTGCCTAAAACTATCCTCGGGAAATACCTTGTTAAACAATCCCAATCGTTCACCTTCTTCCGCTGTGACCCTATCGGCAGTGTAGTAAAGCTCCTTTGCCTTTGACAAACCAATCAGGCGAGGCAGAAACCAACTGCCGCCATAGTCGCCGGACAATCCGATATTTCGAAATGCAGTGGTGATAAACGCATTGCTTGAAACCACTCTCAGATCACAGGCAAGTGCTATGGATAAACCGGCACCTGCAGCAGCACCCGGTAACGCCGCGATGGTGATTTTTTTGAGTTCGTGAATCCGCAGAGTCAGGGTTTCCTGCTTCAGGGTTAATTCGTTGACTCGTTCTTTTTTGGTTTTTGATACCGAACCAGAACCGCTCATACCGCTCACATCACCGCCAGAACAAAAAGCATCCCCGGCGCCTGTAATCATGACACAGCCAACCCGGTCATCGCTCTCTACCACCAGCAAAACCTCGCGAAGCGCGGGCGTCAAAATATCACCAAGTGCATTTTTCTTGTGGGGTTTGTTCAGGGTGATCAACGCCACCCTGTCTTCAATTTGACACAGCAATTCTTCTGTTCCGGTATCTATCTCAATCAATTTTCGTCTCTCCAAGACTGCGATTCCAAAAATGGCCCGTCGACACATATTCGGCGGCCATCCGGCGCGTAGCAGGCACCGCAGATACCAACTCCGCATTTTGTCAAATAGTCGATTGCATTGAAGATTCGGTCTTCATTCACGTACTTGCGTTGCACCGCTGCTGCTGCATGAACCATCGCAGAGGGCCCGCAGTTGTAGAATACCAGTTCGTTCAGCGCAGGCTCTGCCAGCGTTTGCAGCCACTGGTCCAGTAACACCGTGACCAACCCATGAAATCCCTCGCTACCGTCATCGGTCGCGATATGGGTCCGGGCAATCGCTGCGCACTCATCAGCATAGTAAAGTCGATTCTTGCCTCTTGCGCCCATAAACACTTCTGCATCGCCAAAATCACGGGCGAGCTGGTAGACCGCGGCTAACCCTGTGCCACCGGCAACTGCGACAATTTTCGAGTGGTCAGGCGGGGACACCTTAATCCCATAGGGACCGCGTACATAAACGATTGCCCCCGGCTCAAGCTGCAGGAGTTCATGGGTAAAAATACCGACATCGATAACGACCAGTGAAAATGGATCATCGGTTAAGGCGGAGAAGGGTTTTTCCCCGACACCGGGTATCCAGGTAAAAACAAATTCACCGGCTTCGACACCCACTTTTCCGTCGAACGTCAGAATCGAGATGTCATCACAGACCTTTTCGTTGCTGACCAGGGTGACTGGTTCAAAACTCATATCAACAACCGGGAGCACTTCCTGTTTTGAATCTCCCTGCTCAAGTTCGCTTTGCACAGTCGCGAAGTAATCAGCAATTTGTTCAGAATTCATTCCCGTGAGAGCAGAACCAACACCAAAAATGTTGGCCCCTTCCTGCTTAATTGCCCGAACATCATCAACCGTTGTCACGCCCCCGCAACCTATGATCGGCACATCAACGGCTTCACGAATTTCCTTTATGCATTTGAGCGCAATGGGGAAGATGCCCATGCCTGACATGCCGCCTACCTTATTGGTTAACACCGGCTCGCCGTGTGAGGTGTAATAGGCAGGTCCTACCGTGTTAATCGCGGACAGTGCATCGGCACCGCCCGCAACCGCTGCTGCCGCTATCTCGGCAATGTTGGGTACATTCGGGGTGAGTTTTGGAATAACGGGTACATCGACTGCCGCTTTCACTGCTGCGGTAATTTCTTTAACTAACCCGGCATCCTGGCCCATGTCCATGCCATAACCTTTGGCATGAGGGCAGGACAGATTCAATTCAAGGCCGTCCGCGCAAGGTGCGAGTAACTTCGCCACTGCTACAATTTCTTCAATGTCGCCGCCGAATATCGAGACCAGCAGAAACCGGTCATCCGGAATCTTCAGCCCTGACAATTGTTCAAGGGACACCTCGGCACCTGGATTAGTCAAACCCACAGCATTCATATAACTCCCTGGCGCATACTGAGTCATAATGGGTTCGCGATTACCGGGTCGCGGTACGGGACCAATGCTCTTGGTAGTCATGACGCCAATCTCAGGCACATGATCAAAAAAGTACTGAATGATGGGGGCTGCAGTGGCAACAATGCCTGAGGGAATGGTGAATGGGCCGGAGAGTGATTTACCCAGAAATTCGTAACGCTGAACCAATCTTTTACTCCGTACCTCAATCGGCGAGTATCATAGCAGCCATGGCTCAGACCAGCCACGGCTTAGCCCCTTAGCCATTGATAATTTGTCCCGATGAAGGCCTGGCAGCGCTACACTGTACCATCCAGAATAAGCCTCCGGCATATTGAGTAACCCATGTCCGCAGTAGCTCCACACGCAGCGTCGCAAGCGGCGCGCCTGGCCGTAGACATCGGTGGCACCTTTACCGATGTCGTTCTTGAGACTGAAAAGGGCGCGCAGATTACCACCAAACTACTCACGACCCATGAGCATCCCGGCATAGCCGTGCTCGAGGGTATCAATACCGTTATGCAGCAGGCAGATAGTAAACCCCAGGACATCGGACTCATCATTCACGGCACGACACTCGCCACCAATGCACTAATAGAACGTCGTGGCGCGAAAACAGCGCTACTGACCACCGAAGGCCACAGGGATGCGCTTGAGATGGCCCACGAAGATCGATTCGAACAGTACGACATCAACATAGATCGACCTGTTCCCCTGGTGCCACGCTACCTGCGATTACCCATCGTTGAACGGATGGACAAGGACGGCAAGATACTCATCCCTTTTGAGCCAGAATCGGTGATGCGCGCACTGCCCATACTGGACCAGTACGCAGTTGAGAGCGTCGCAATCGGCTATCTTCATGGATTCGTCAATCCCCTCCATGAACAGCAGACGGCAGAAACACTGTTAAAGGCCAGACCGGCGCTTTCAATCTCACTCGCCTCAGAAGTGGCACCCGAGATTCGTGAGTTCGAGCGACTTTCCACTGCCTGCGCTAACGCCTATGTTCGGCCCATGATGGCACGCTATCTCAATCGACTGGCAGGTGAGTTTGTCGAACTCGGCTTTCACTGTCCGTTTTTCCTGATGACTTCCGGCGGTGGGATTACAACCCTTGAAACTGCAACCAAATTTCCCATCAGGCTGGTTGAATCCGGACCGGCCGGTGGCGCAATTCTCGCACAACGATTGGCCCGTGAACTGGGGATTAATCGCATGCTGTCTTTTGACATGGGCGGCACCACAGCAAAGCTCTGCTTAATCGATGACGGGCAGCCACTGATGTCACGCAGCTTCGAGGTTGACCGGGTGTATCGGTTTAAGAAAGGCAGCGGTCTGCCGGTACGGATCCCGGTCATCGAAATGGTCGAGATCGGTGCTGGCGGCGGCTCCATTGCCAGAATCGACAAGTTGCAACGACTCCAGATTGGTCCGGAAAGTGCCGGATCCGAACCCGGACCCGCAGTCTATGGTCGCGGTGGCGACCAACCCACTGTCACCGACGCCGACTTTCATCTGGGTAAGATCTATGTCGAAAAATTTGCCGGTGGTTCTCTCAATCTCGATCTCAGCGCGCCCGAAAAAGTGATCTCGGAAAAAATCGGTAAACACCAGAAGCTCGATTGCGACCTTGCCGCTTTTGGCATCAGTGAAGTGGTCAACGAAAACATGGCTGCAGCAGCACGAGCCCACGCGGCAGAATTCGGCATGGATCTGGGCGAACGAGACATCGTCGCCTTCGGCGGCGCAGCGCCACTTCATGCGGCTCGACTGGCGCAGAAACTGGGCGCAAATCGCATCGTCATACCCACTCACGCGGGCGTGGGATCAGCGATTGGCTTTCTGCTGGCACCTATTTCTTTCGAGGTAGTCCGAAGTAGACAACAAAAACTCTCACAGTTGAATGTCGCCTTGATCAATCAACTCTTCGCCGACATGCACAAGGAATCGCTGGCCGTTGTAAGACAAGGATCTTTAAACGAAGCGTTGATTGAATCCCGGCAAGCCTTTATGCGCTACGTCGGCCAGGGTCACGAAATCGCGATCAACCTGCCGGTAGAAACTTATCTCCCTGCCCATGATGACATCTTTAGAAAAGCTTTCGAGGACGCCTACGGGAAACTGTATGGCCACATCATTGAGGGTATAGATATAGAAGTATTGAGCTGGACTCTCACCATTACAGATCCTTCAACCAGCGATCTCGAGCGGACCAACCATAACGAGTGCCCTGTTGAGCCTCAGCCAGTGGGCCAACAAATGGTGTTTGACCCGATTTTGTTAACACGGACATCCACGCCGGTTTACTTGCGCAGTGATCTACCCACCGGAACGGTGATACCCGGGCCTGCGCTGATCACCGAAGACCAGACGACAACGGTTGTCACTTCATGCTTCGAAGCCAGCATAGATTCTCGCGGCTACATCATCTTGACGAGGGCGGAACATGACCCGATCGCTTAGCCAACTGCACCTGCAAATCCTCTGGGATCGGCTACTCGCTGTGGTCGAGGAACAGGCTCAAACACTGATAAGGACCGCATTTTCCACGACTGTTCGGGAAGCCGGTGATTTATCAGCCGGCGTATTCGATGTCCAGGGACGTATGTTGGCCCAGGCGATCACGGGAACCCCGGGCCACGTCAATGCGATGGCCGCAAGTGTTGGTTTCTTTTTAGAGAAATATCCGATCGCCACCTTAAATCCCGGGGATGTGCTTGTCACCAACGATCCATGGCATGGAACTGGTCACCTGAACGATTTCACCGTCGTCACCCCTGTGTTTCACAAAACTCTTCACGAAACCCTTCACGAAACCAAGGCGGTTGCCTTGTTTGCAGCGACCTCCCACATCGCAGATGTTGGCGGCCTGGGCTTTGGCCCCGACGGCCGACAGGTATTTGAAGAAGGTATCAATATACCTATCGGCTACCTATTCAAACGGGGAGAAGTCAACAAAACCCTGCTTGAGATTCTTCGCGCCAATGTCAGGGACCCTCGTGCTGCCGAAGGTGACCTGTATTCACTGGCTGCCTGTAACAAAGCGGGCAGCGACAGCCTGCTCGAATCCATGGAGGAGTTTGGGCTTAGTGATCTCAATGAAGTCGGGCAGATGATCATTGACAACTCCCGGGACGCCATGTTGCAGGAAGTCCGGAAATTACCGAAGGGAACCTGGCGACACCAGATGCAGGTAGACGGCTACGACGAGCCAGTGGATCTGGTCTGCAAAATCGATATCAGCGATGACGGTATTGATGTGGATTGGCTGGGCACATCCAGAACAAGTTCCTTCGGTATCAATGTGCCACTAACCTATGCCCAGGCTTACACTTCATTTGGCGTGCGGTGTGTCATCGGTAACGATATTCCCAACAACGCCGGTTCATTAAGCGTGGTTCGAGTCAGCGCACCGAAGGGTTGTATATTGAACGCGCCCAGGCCAGCAGCAGTATCGGCAAGACATGCGATTGGCCAGTTGTTGCCAGATGTCGTTCTCGGCTGTCTTGAGGAACCTTTAAATGGCCAGGTTCCGACTGAAGGCGCAGCCTGCCTGTTTGGCCCGGTATTTCTTGGTGGTTCAGGACTGATTCCTGACAGCCAGTGCGATGCTTTCGTGATGAATGCGTTTTACACAGGCGGCACAGGTGCCAGACCCGAGAAGGACGGCCTGTCCTGCACGGCCTTCCCTTCCGGGGTCAGGAGCACACCGGTCGAGATTACCGAAAACACCGCGCCGCTTATTATCTGGCGCAAGGAATATCGACCTGATTCAGCGGGCGGTGGACAATTTCGGGGCGGCTACGGTCAGATCATAGAATTTGCCCACGCCGATGGTGAGGCTTTCGTCGTGTCAAAGATGTTCGACCGAATCAATCACCCGCCTCGGGGCCGGGACGGCGGCGAAAATGGCGCCGCTGCCCGTGTTTACATCAAAGATGGCGCCACGTTGAAAGGTATGGGCCGGGAAACCATTCCAGCAGGTCACCGCATGGTCCTTGAAACCGCCGGAGGCAGTGGTCGTGGTGATCCTGCCCGACGAGACAAGCAATCAATAGCAACGGACAAACAAAACGGATTAATAACCCAGGGCACCCCTGATCAACCAAT
>Ga0066376_10000147_pt1 | contig 59393 bp, 57 predicted proteins | sample Knorr_S15_td_Bot_FD_77009 | JGI IMG/M metagenome (GOLD analysis project Ga0066376, IMG submission 77009) | Marine microbial communities from Southern Atlantic Ocean transect - Knorr_S15_td_Bottom_ad_5009_LV_A | ecosystem: Environmental > Aquatic > Marine > Oceanic | place: Southern Atlantic...
GGTCGGCCTTCTTGCCAGATACCGGCAATTCAAGGCTACGTAGCAAATCCTTGAGTTCGGCGACGGTCAAATCTTCATATTCAGTCATTTCATCACCTTCCTTACTTCTTTGATACGATGTAAATACCATCTTGGAAAACCCGGCGGTCACGACCGCGGATTCTGCACGCGCGCTCGATATTAGCGCTGGTCTGCCCGACCTTCTCCTTGTCAGAGCCGGTCACAATAACGTCAATCTTATTCTCAACCTTGACTTGAACATCAACCGGAGACCAAGGTAGCGCAGCCCGCCGCGGAACCTTTTCACCGAATAGATTGTTGATGATGAATCGGTCTCCATCAACCTTGATAGTCATCGGGAAGTGAGAGTAAACCACCTTGAGGCGGTACTCAAAGCCCTCGGTTACTCCATGAACCATGTTTTTCAAGTGGGCTGCCCATGTTCCTGCCAAAGCACGCTCCTTGCGGCGTGGCAGATTGCAGAAAACCACGAGAGCCCCGTCAACCTGACTAATAGAGACGGTTTTGTGAACGAATTCACGAGTGACCGATTTACCGTCATTGGAGATGCTTACTGAACCGTCACTCTTCGTCGCAGTAACCCCATCAGGGATTTCCACTCGCAAAGTAACGCTGTCCATCTTTACCATGTATATCACCTCAGAAAACATATGCGAGCAAACGCCCGCCAATCTCGGCATCCTTCGCGTCGTAGTGGTGCATAACACCCTTGTTAGTAGTAAGAATCAGTAGACCGAAATCGCGAGCGGGAAGATATCGTGACTCCCACTTATCAAAATCTGCACGCCTAACGGAATGTCGCGGCTTGATAACGCCACAGCGGTTGATTGCGCCGACTAGTTCGATGCGGAATGAATCGCCGCGACCATCTGCTACTCGCTCAAACTCGCCGACGTAGCCAGAGTGTTGCATGATGTTCAGCATTCTCTCTAGCAAATTGCTTGCCGGCGCGACCTTAACTTCGTAGTGGCCGGCCTGCTCAGCGTTAAACAGTCTAATCAGGGCATCACTCAATGGGTCAAATTGCATTCATTTCACCTCAGTTATACTTCTTGAAGCCTATTTCGGGGGCTATGTCCCGGAAGCACTGACGACACAATCGCAAGCCATGCCGGCGAATCATCCCTCGCTTACGCCCACAACGACGGCAGCCAACAGTTCGCCCGATTTTTTCTCCATGATCTCGTGCCATACTTCACTCCTCCACAATTGTCAAGTCGTAGCGGCTTACGAAGAATTCCTTGCTCTCAGCCTGAGTAACCCGATGGGAATAACTGACTCGGCTGGACTTACGGCGGCGGCGACTGACACGGTGGCCTGGTCGCTCAACAACCACATTCACGTCCATCCCGAAGATTCCAATCTCCGGGTCGTATTTCTGCTCAGGGAAATCAGTATAATCACGGATTCCAAAGGAAAGGTTGCCTTGTACGTCAAAATTCCAGCCCGGTAGGGTGTTTTCACGAACCCAGAAGGCATCCTTCAGGAACTTCTCAACAATCTCGGTATCTCGTATTGTAACCTTGCAGCCAATCGGAGCACCTTCGCGGGTTCCAAGGTCGCGGTTGGTCTTACGCGATAGAGTGCGGACCGGAGTAAGTCCAGTCAGCAAACTGAGAACCCGCTCGGCGAGAACTAGGCGTTGACCACCCTCGCCGACACCGATGTTGACGGTGACCTTGATGACTTGCGGCACAAGCATCGGATTTGCAGTCTCACTCATTCAACCACCTCCGCTTCGGGGACGTCACCGGCTGCGCCAATCACGAAAACGTGGTCAGCAATGGTGCCGAACTCAGCGAATAAGACTTCGTTGTCCTTTGAGGAACGCTTCTCGATGTATTCTGTTACCTCAGCAGTAAAGCCAATGTGACTTCCACCGATTAGGTAAGCGAGAACACCGCTCTTGAATTTGTGGTGTTTCTTCACCTTTTGAGAATCAACAGCGATTCTAATGGTATCACGGGAATTGTATTTATTTGCGTCATCAACAATGATGTTGCGGCCATCGTGGAGATTGAGTTGGGTTTGTCCACCGCTGATGGTAGTCTTGCCATCAATCCGACACAACTTCTCTCCTGCCTGCTTAGCGGGAATACTGACGTAACGCAGTTTGCCGTTCTTGTCCAATACGCAACGGTAGTGCAAATCACCAACGGTGAGCACGTCCATCAGTCCAACACCGCGTCGGATGTCGGTGGTGACTTGGCCATCAACTAGAATCGTCCGGGTGGCGAGTGCACGCTTGGCCTCACGGCTGGTAGAGGCAACTCCAAGCACATCACGCAGCACAACACCAAGTGGCATACAGCGCTCAAGCGGGTGTCCGCAAGGTCGGGGTCTGCTGACCCAAACCGTCGTCTTACGTGGTAGCGGCCATGACCGCGGCATTGCTAGTCTCTTCATGTGGCTAGAACTCATCACTCATCACCTCCGTTGCGGGATTGCAACTTCTTCAACCGAATCGGGTCACTGTCGTTGACCTTGACTACTACGAGATTGGATGGGTGGACGGAGATTCCTTCCTCCTTTCCATCTGCCTTTGATTGAGTTAATCCTTCAACGAAAATCTGCTGGTGGTTGGTATCTATCCGAACTACGCGCGCGCTGATACCAAATTTTCCACGGGCCTCGCCATGACGCTTGCCCTTATCGGCAGCCTTGTTGCTATTCGGGCTACCGAAATCGCCTCTGTGAACCTCTACCTCATCACCGACACAGATGGTGATGTTACGAACATTATCGTAAGATGGGTCCAAACAACGAGAGCGCATACGCTTGCGCTGGACGTGGAGTGGAGCTCTTGCCGCTGCCTTACGCTGCTTACCGGGGGACTTGCTTACCATTTCTCACACCTCATACAATTTGTTTCGCTGAAGCAGCGATTCGGGGCCAACGCTCAGCCGCTTCTCGGCTGACCGGTCCCTTGATGTCCGAGCCGCGAGTCTCCCCGCGCTCGTTAACGAGAACACAAGCATTGTCCTCGAACTGCACCCAAGTTCCATCAGGGCGGCGAAATGGTCGCCTCTGACGAATAATGACTGCGTGGAAAATCTGACGGCGTGTCTCAGGAGTTCCCTTACGAACGGTGACTCGCACCATGTCAGCAACTCCACCGGATGGGTATCTGCGTGCGACACCACCAATCTTCAGCACGGAAATAATCTGCACTTCCTTAGCACCGGTGTTGTCTACACAGGAAAGCCGCGCCTGTGTGGGCAATCCGCGTGTGACCCGGCCGGCTATTCCCTTCATTCGGAAGCCTCCTTCTCAATGACACAGAATGTGATTGTCTTGGAAAGTGGTCTGCACTCCATGATGCGGACCGAATCGCCAATATCCACTCCACCAATGCAGGCTGGCAGGTGGGCAGCGTAACGACGGGTACGCTTTTCGTATCGCTCGAACTTAGGCATGTGGCTCAAGTATTGGCGTTGTACGATGATTGAACTCTGCATACCGACCCTTGAGACGGTGCCTTCGATAATTTGGCCGCGCAGTCGCAGGTTACCATAGAATGGACAATTTGAATCACCATCCCATTCGCCTTCCGGCTCATTGACGTCTACTCCGATATCTCTCATCTCAATTCCTCCGGTATCTACGATGGATTCTGTCTTCTGGACGCTGACATACCATCGCGCCCTGTATGGTCTCAACCTCTTGGTCAAGGGTGAATTCAATGACATTCTTTGCCAAAATGAGTGTGCGTTCTTGGCCGATGGAAAGCGTCAGCGTGCGCCGGCTCTCGGCGACGACAATACCGGACATACCGACCAAAGTCGTATCACTAGATTTGACTACAGTCAAACTGCGGTCAATGAAAGGCATGTGGATACTATCACTCATTCAGCGCACCTCCACTTGGTATCCATTCTGTTGCAGAATCTTGGCTGCGCGCTTCCTGTGCTCACCTTGCAACTCAATAGTGCGGCCCTTTACGGTGCCACCACTGGCGCAAGCACCCTTCAGAATCTTAGCGAGTTGGCCGATATCAATGGCGGTATCATCAATTCCTTCAACGATTGTTACCATTTTTCCATACCTCCTTCTGACAGTGCTGATGATTGCTTTTTGTTGCTCCTTTGCGATTTCTTGACAGATACATAGTTCATCTGGAAGTCCACATAAATTGCATATTGCGGCCATTTGATTCTACTCCTTCTTATCTTCTCGCATTTTTGTAAGCATCCGAGCAATGCTGCGTCGTGTCGCCTTGTACGCACCCAAATTGGATGCTGAACCACCCAATGCTTGCTGGGCGCGTAGTTGGAGCATTTCGTCCTTGAGTTCGGCCAAGCGCTGCTCGCGGGCCTCAACTGACATTTCGTCAATTTCTCGTGCCTTGAGGTGGGTCATTCTGTCGCCTCCTCGGTTGATTCTGATTCTTCAGGTGATGCCGATTCGTCGGTTGCAGCCTCATCTACTGCTTCCGGTACTTCCTCGGCGGGAGCGGCTTCCTCTGCGGCTTCTGCTTCGGGTTCTGCTACTTCCTCGGCTGGAGCGGCTTCCTCTGCGGCTTCTGCTTCGGGTTCTGCTTCGGGTTCTGCTGCTTCCTCGGCTGGAGCGGCTTCCTCTGCGGGTTCTGCTTCGGGTTCTGCTGCTTCCTCGGCTGGAGCGGCTTCCTCCGCGGGTTCTGCTGCTTCTTCAGCAGGTGCTTCCTTAGCAGGTGCTTCTTCAGCAGGTGCTTCTTCAGCAGGTGCTTCTTCAGCTGGTGCTTCTTCAGCAGGTGCTTCTTCAGCTGGTGCTTCCTCAGCAGGTGCATCTTCAGCAGGTGCTTCCTCAGCAGGTGCTTCCTCAGCTGGTGCTTCCTTAGCAGGTGCATCTTCAGCAGGTGCTTCCTCAGCAGGTGCATCTCCAGCAGGTGCTTCCTCAGCAGGTGCATCCTCACCAACTTCGTCTGCTGGAGCGGCTTCCTCATCGGTCGCCTCCTCAGGGATTGGGTCACTGTCTGGCCTGATGATTGCAACATCAGCCAATGGGGGCAGGCCAACTTCGTGGCGAGCCTTGATCATGATTTCATGTGGTAACTTGCTACCCGGGCGCATGATGGCAACGGTGCAGCCAATGGTTCCCAACTTGCGAATTGCTGTTCCGCGACCGATGTCCATGAATTGCAGAGCGGTATCTCCGCAATACTTGATGTGACCATCTTGGAATTTCTGAGTTCGGTGTCGGCTGCCGGTCAACTTGCCAGATAGCACGACTAGGCAGCCACGCGCGCCTGCTTCCATGATGTTGAGTAGCGTGCTATGTCCGGCGCGGCGGAAGTACCAACCGCGCTCGAGTGCGCTGGCCAACTTACTTGCCATCACCTGCGCATTTAGAGCGGGATTTTCAATTTCTGCAACTTCAAGTCGCGGATTTATAAGATTGTAATCTTCACTTAGACGAGCCTGTAATTCGTTGATTATCTTGCCCTTACGACCAATGACCATGCCAACTCGCTCTGCGTGAAGTGTGACCTTGGTGCCTTCTGGGGTGCGCTGGAACTCAAGTCCTCCGAAGCCAGCGCGCTCGGTCTTTTCAAGCAGGAATTCTCGTACCAGTTGTCTCTCAACATTCCGGTCAATGAACTTCCTAATGTTGCTCAGCTTACTCGCCATCATCATCACCTCAGAACTCGCCCTCATCTTCCTCATCCGCTTCAAGGTCCTCGATGAAAATCTCGAGATTTACTTGGTAGTGGTTAATTGGTGTCGCCCGACCGCGCGCACGCGGTCGGAAAGCCTTGGCTATATTGCCACGGTGAGCAGCAACGTGAGTAATCACCATATCTTCCGCTTCAGCATCTTCGTGGTGTTGTCTAGCATTATCCATCGCGCTCTCAATGAGTTTGATGTATTCAATAGATGCGTTACGAGGATAGCGACCCGGACCCATCTTGCCCTTACGGTGGCCAGCCATTGTATTGCCACCTTTACCCTTACGGGAACGGCGCATGTAGGGGACTGCAACTTCTTTCTTGATGACTCTCTCAAGGTATTCAATCGCGTCACCGGCATACATTCCCTTGATTGCCTTAGCAATTTGATAGCAGTGCTTGTGGTGGACGTCGCGGTTTACTGCACGAGCGGTTGCAAGGCGGTTGCCGTGTAGCAGTTGGGTGAAGCCGGATTGCGGCCTGCTCTTATCTCGACTCATATTTTTTCACCTCACTTCAGTGCTACGTGCTTGCTTGAACGTGTCGCACCAACACCGGGACCGGTGTGGGTTACGCTGCGTCGTGTCTGAGCATATTCACCCAGAGCATGACCAAGCATCTCTGGCGCGATGTCAATGGTTCGGAACTCGCGACCATCGTGGATTCCGATAGTTCTGCCAATCATCTCAGGCAGGATAAACATTGAGCGGCAGTGGGTTTTTACTGTCTTACTGGGGTTTTCGCGAAGATGAGAAAGGAATTTCTCCTCGTCCAAAGTCAAACCGCGCAACAGGCTCCTACGCGGGCGCGCGGACATTATCGTCACAACAGACAGTGCATCGGGGTCTTCCTCTGGAGGCCAAAGCGGGAGCGCTTGCAATTCCTCAAGGGTTAGACCACGGTAGGTGAACTCCTTCTTGCGGCGTTCCGCGATTGTTGAGCGACGCTTTCGCGCTGCACGGCGAGACGCCTTGGAAGTGCGCATGACCTTCTTTTTTCTACGTGCCATCTCTGTTCACCTCAGTCTTTTCTCTTACCTCGCCCCCGGCCGGTTCGGCTCGGTGCGATGTGTCCTACCTTTTGTCCAGGCGGTGCATTTCGGCTCACGCTATTGGGCCCGTGAACCGCCTGATGGTTTCCTCCGCCGTGCGGGTGGTCAACTGGATTCATCGCCACACCGCTAACGGTTGGGTAGAGTTTGCCTCGTGCCTTAGCACGATAAAATGCCGCACCAGCCTTCATCAGCGGCTTTTCAGTGCGGCCGTGTCCTGCGAGAATACCGATGGTTGCTCGGCACCTTGCGGGTAGGTCCTTCAGGCTGCCACTTGGCAACTTAACTCGGACCTTATCACCCATCCGAGTTTCCAACAAGGCATTATTGCCACCGGAACGAGCGAACTTACCGCCATCACCGGGCCTGCACTCAACGTTGCAGATTGGAGTTCCTTCTGGGATGTTGGAAAGCGTTGTGACGTTGCCGGGGCGTAGGCTGACCTTATCGCCAAAGGAAATTGATTGACCGACCGACATTCCTTCAGTTGCTGCAACAAAACCTTCCTCGCCATCCTCAAAGCGAATCTTCGCGAGAGGTGCGGTGTGAACAGGACTGTGAATAAGTTCGGTGACTTCTGCGACTTCATCGTTGCGGCGAGGAATACGGTTTGCACCGGGGAAACGGTGGCTTCGTACCTTATTTTTCGGACTTGACCCACGTCTCTGTGCACGAATTCTCTTACCCATACCTCACACCTCCATCAGAATGCGCCCAACTTGAGCGCAGCCTCCTCTGCATCATACCCTTCAGCAAGTTTCACGCTGGCGTGCTTGCCTACCTTTGAGATACGCGTATTTACTCGCGCGACCTCAACTTCGAGAAGGGTCTCAACCGCGGCCTTCACATCGGCCTTGGTTGCCTTCTTGTGAATCAGGAATTCCAAACGGTTGTTGTTTTCATAGTAACCATGTTCCACGTTGGCTACCCTGCGGGCCTCGAGAGCCTTTTCGGTAATCCACGGCATTAAAATGACTGAGTATGGATCCATGATAATCACTCCAGTGCTCCTATTGCAGCCTTAGTCCAAACGGTTAGTCGTCCGGCGTCGCCGCCGGGAGCCAAGTCCTCTGCACAGAGGTCCTTGGCGACTGCAACGTCCACTCCGGGGACGTTGCGGGCGGCACGAGCTAGGCCGTCACGCTCGGCGACGACCAGAAGAACGCTACGAGGAGTCCGACGGCGGCGACCGCGCATCTTACCCTTGCCGGCACGGATGTTGCGGCCATCCTTGGCTCGCGAAATATCGTCGCCAAGTCCGAGTCCATCCATCATGGCGACGAACTTCTTGGTCGCCTTCTCAGTTGAAATATTCTCAATATTGATGGACTCGCCATTCTCATCGTAATCACTAATCACGATTGGGAAACGAACGTCATCAGAAAACTTGTGGCCTCGCGCGGATACCATATCAGAATCAGCAGTTGCAGCAATCGCCGAGTCACGCGCTGAATTGCTTTCCTTGGAGTTGACTTTTTGCGACCATGCCTTCAGCACCATCGGTCCATGCGCTCGCCGTCCACCTCGAGTGTGTGGATTCTGGGCACCGGTGCGCTGTCCGGTCTTACGCATGATTCGGCTGACACCGCGACCCTTGCCCCACCATTCTACGGAGTGCTTCATACCGGGCTGAGGCTTGCGCTTGCCTCCGTGTTCGCGGTGTCCATAGGCTTGGCGGCGGTTAGCACGACTTGCGTGCACAGCACGACGAATCAAATCGGGTCGGTAATCTGTATCAAAAGCGGCTGGCAACTTCATCGCCTTGCCATCAGATACCTCAACTTCGTACTCGGTAACCTCTCCGGCCTCAAATTCCTCCACCTCAATGGTGTTGGATAGAACGTAAGTCTTGACCTTCATCATCACACCCCCTGCTTGGACGCCGTGCTGACGTAGGTAATCTCAATCGGGTGAGTCTTGCCACTCTCACGGCTGGCGTCACGGAATCGGATCAAACGCTTGGCGGGACCGGGTAGGCTGCCTTGGACAATCATGTACGGGTTTCGTACCTCACCATAATGCAGGAATCCTCCTGCGGGAGTAATATCGTTCTCCTCGGGCTCACTGATTCGCAAAATGCGCTTATTGTATTCAGTGCGCTGGTGATAGCCGGTTTGTCCACCCTGCCGGATGGTCTTGCGGACGTATCCTGTGCCGAAGTCGCCCATGTTACCGATTTGACGGCGGCGCTTCGAGTTCTTGTGACTCAGTAACTTGACACCGAACCTTCGGACAACACCCTGAGTTCCGTATCCCTTGGTGATTCCAATCACATCAATGTTGGAGCCGTCTGCGAAGACATCGCTGATGGTAATCTCATTGCCAAGATTTTCCTTCGCCCACTCGAGTTGGGCTTCTATATCGCCACCGGTCAAGCCCAACTCCATCACTACTGGAGTCTTTGAGCCAACGGCAGAAATCCTATCGGGCTGAGTGGTAACTAGTATTCGGACCTCACAAAGTGTGGACTCAGTGAGTTTTGCGAGGTGCGCATCACTATCGTGTTCTTTGCGCTCGGGCATTCTACGAGTCAAGGCAGGTACTTGTTCACTGAGAACCTCGGCTGATGCCCAAGCCTCACCAACAGTCTGCTTGCCGTATGGAGTCATTCTGTAGCCGCGAACCGCGACCATCTTCATCGGAGGAACTTCAACCACGGTGACTGCCTTTCGTACCTCGGAACCAGCGCTTGGACTGGTCGGATTCAAATCGCGCATCAAAACGTGGGTCATACCGGCCTTCCATCCAGCAAATCCCTGCACACGAACCTCATCGCCATTAGCCTCTGGCCAAGACTTGACACGACCGAACCGCCTACGTGCTCGCTTACGCGGGCTGAAGCCCATACTGCCCTTCTTTGGACGGTGCCTGTCTCCCATGTCGGATTTCCTCCAGTGTGTTTTCAGAACAGAAGTCCCCGAAAGGAGTCCGCTCCGGCCCCTCATCTCGGGGGCAACCGTGACACCGAACCGCATTCCACAAGTGGGAATTTTGGTGTTGTAGGGGTGATAATTCAGTGCCCTGTGGTGTCTGGTAGCCCGATGCTGAGCGGCCCTCCGACCTTGCACCTGTATATGAACGGCTCGGTTTGGGTGGCCCCCGTAGGGGGTCCACCACTCGCTGCGTACAACGTTCAGCCGCGAGTGTCAATGCTTTAGAACCGTGAGGGTAAGGCTCTGAACCCATGGCCTCTCAAGTGTGTCACGAACTGCTTTCTCCGGGTGCGCTCGAGGCGAGGGCATACCAACTGGATGCCGTTGACCATTGTCTGTCCGGCTCAACCCTGTTAGTCCTCCCGACTGCGATGGGAAAAACCCCGATTGAGATTATGGTGATGGCTGAGAGACTGCGTACTAATCCCGGCTTGGCAATTCTGCTTGCGCCGACCACCGCATTGGTCAATCAGCATCTGGGAGATTTGCAGCAAATGTTGGCGTTGCCAAGCGGAGTGGAATCAATCATTTCGATGACAGGCGCGATTACTCCAACTAAACGCGAGGGAATGTGGGATACGGCCGCGGTTGTAGTCGCAACTCCCGAAGTGGTTCGCAACGACATCGCTCGTGGGGTCATCAACTTGGCAAAAGTCAGCATCATCGTCGTTGATGAAGCCCATCATGCTAGTGGAAATCACGCGATGGCGCAGGTAGGAGATTACTACTCCGAGCAATGTGAAGATGGCCTCGTATTGGCTGCAACGGCAAGCCCGGGCCATCGCGACGCAGAAATTAGTGAGGTGTTTGACCGCTTAGGATTGCAGCGAATCCATGCAAGACCGGCAAAAGACGCGCTGCTTGCACCGTATGCTGCCGGTCTAGAAGTTAATGATGTGCTGGTTGAAGTGCCGGAAGAATTGCAGGTTCTTGCCAAGCCATTGGAGGAGTGGTTGAATCACCTCGTTGACAAGTTACGACGACAGGGTTTCTACACCCGGCAAGGACACATCACCACCGGCGGGTTTCAAGAGTCTCGGGAGCGGATTAACCGGGCGATTGCAAGAGGGGAAAATATCGCCTATAGAGCAGCGAAGGACAATGCAATCGGCATGAGATTATGCAACCTTCACGCCTACCTTCTCTGTCAAGGTGTAGCAGCCTCGAGAGAATACCTGTCAAGACTTGCATCTTCGGAGGGCGCTGAGGCACGCTCGGGAAGGGAATTTCTTGGCGATACACGGGTCCGAAATCTGCATGATTCTCTGAAAGAAATGGACGAATGTCACTCAAAGGTGACGATGGTTCGCAGGATGGTGAGGATGAGGCTGGCACAAGATGCTGCGAGCAGGGTAATCATCTTCGCAAACTTCCGTGATACGGTTGAGGAGATTGTAAAAACTCTCGGAGATATTGCTGGATCTCGCCCAATGCGATTTGTTGGTCAAGCCAGTAGAGTTGGCTCGCTCGGTATGAGTCAAAAAGAGCAGTTAGCCGGTTTGGACTCATTCCGAAGTGGTGAGGCCAACGTGCTGGTAGCAACCTCGGTCGGCGAGGAGGGGCTTGATGTTCCCAAAGCCGACCTCGTCATCTTCTACGAGCCGGTCGGCAGCGAAATCAGAACCATTCAACGCAGAGGCAGAACTGGCCGTCATAGTGATGGGACTGTGCATGTTTTGGTTGCTCGCGGCACCCGTGATGAAGGTGCTCGTGCCGCCGCAAAATATCGTGAGGATAGAATGCATCAATCCATCCAAACCGTCAGGCGGCGCAAGGCCGCTGGCTCAGTTCAGGCCGATGGCGATAATCTCGCAGCATTCCAAGTCAGTGTTGATGGAGAGATTATCCCTTGTTATCAATGGGTTACCGAAGAAAGGGAGCGGCTCTCTCCAATCCTCAGTGATGAGGTCGCAGCCACAGCAGACCAAGTTGCTGGTCGGGATGCTGAAGTTACTCCGGGCCTTGCTGGGCTGCCGCGAATAAGTGGAGAGGAAATTGCCTCTCGTTTACGTCCACGCGGACAGGTTGGGCTTGACTCATTTCCGACTCAGAATGAAGATGTGAGACTGATTGACCCTGATCAACTGAAATCTCCCGAGGTGGATACGAGTGATGAGGTCGAGGAATTGATGATTATCGCCGCCGAATCGTTGGTACAGGGACTTGCAGAACAGCCAACGACAGATAGCACAGTCATTCGTATTGACCATCGTGAGGGAGATAGTGCAATCGCCGCGAGGCTCAAACAGGCGGGAATGACAATCGAACTTGATTCGCTGCCGGTCGGCGATTACCAAATCGGCGGGATACTGATTGAGCGTAAGACCGCTCGTGATTTTGTTGATTCATTATTGGATGGCAGGCTACTTTCGCAAGCGGCTAGACTCGCTGCGGCTGCCCCGCGCGCGATGATGCTGATTGAAGGGAGAGACCTATTCCATCACCGTTCGGTTCACGCCAATGCCCTGATGGGAGCATTGGCTTCGATATCATTGGATTACGGGCTGCCGGTCATCTCCTGTTCAGACAGTCGTGAAACCGCGAATTTCCTCGCGGTGGCGGCTCGCCGTGAAGAAGCGATGCTCAAAGACTTGAATCGAACCGCACGCGCAAGAATGCAGGCAGCGAGCCGGCAGGGAACACCTGAGGCGGCATGGCAAGCAAAACAACATCCGGACCGGGTCGGAGATGAGGCAGAAAAGGCAGCCACCGATGCCGCAGCAGCCATCACAACTCCAGATTTTGAACAACCGATTTTGGACGCTTCTCAACAAGTTGAGGCTGCTGCGCCGCTCGCAGCATCAAGACAGAGAAAAACTGAGAGAAATACCAGAGAAATGCTGCAAAATGTCCCCGGGATAGGTCCAACCTTAGCCAATAGAATCATTCAGCAATTCGGCAGTATCGCCGAATTAACAACCGCTACACCCGAGCAACTCACCGAGGTGCGAGGACTCTCGCCCGCAACCGCCACCCGGCTACTCAATGCACTAAACGGACAGCAAACTGAGTGAAACTCGCTGCGACATCAGACCGGGGGATGGATATTTCCGCGGTAAACAGACAATCGCAATTGGAGATTAATCACCAATGACCATGACACGGGTACGCAATTGAGCGAGCCGATTCTTGTCACAACCCAACGCCCAAGCAACCAACTCGGGCAAATGAATTACTGGAATCGAAGTGTCTACGCCAGCGACCTTACCAGCCTTGACCTGATAGGTATCAAGATTCACATGAGAAAGCGGACAAGCGGTTGCTAGAATCTTCGCCCCTTCCTGCTTGGCATCAGATAGCACGGCCGCAGTCATCTTCAGCGCACTCTCCTCCTCGGAAAGAAGCGAGGGGAATCCAACGCTTTGTGTGCGACCCGCGTATCGGACCGCTTTTCCGCCAAGCACCTCAATCAACTGCTCAAAATATGATGGCTCAAATGGGTCGTCGTCTCCACAAGCACCTTCTCTCTGCATCGGCGCACCGTAATAGCCGCCGATTGGGAAGTCTATCGGATTGACAACTTTCTCAGCGATGACATCTAAGCCGATGTCTTCAACCAAAATCTGTAGCAAATGTCGCATTTGCAACGTTCCTTCAAACCGATTACCACTAACTCGCTCAAGCACTTCGTTGATTTCCTCTCGCAATGCGGCGTCGGATTGTAGTTTTACCAAATCCTCATGCATATTTCCTTGACAAGATGCGCATGGAGTCATCACGTCAAGGCCTTCCGCCTCCGCTTGAGCAAAGGTTCGGGCATTGATGGCGGCCTGCAACTTCCAATTAGCCTGCTTCATGATGCCAGCACCACAGCAGGCAGCACCAGTCATCGCTACCAACTCGATGTTGAGAACTCGTGCAAGTCCCTGCATTGCATCTTCCACTTCACGAGCAGAGCCTTGAGCAACACAACCGGGGTAGTATGCGTATTTGTATCCCTTCGCCATCAAATCACCTCAGAACCTCTTGTCAAACGCGTTGAACAGTGCCACCACCTCATGGTGATTATCAACAGATGAGTTGACCAATGGAGGCAACTTACCGATGCTTGCGGGAATTCCAAACGCAGCGAGATATGACTGCTTATCACGCATTATCGGACCACCGGTTCGGGTAAAGCCAGCTGACATCCGCACCATCTGCGGGAGATTTTTCATCATGCCGAGCGGACCCATGGTTTGCATCGCCAAGATGGTCTCATTGAGCAAACCACTGCTCTTGACGGTCCAAGTGAACCACCAAACGTGTTTGCCGTGACGGCCCGAAAATGATTCCTCCCCTAATACGGCGTTCTTCGCCTCGAGCAGATTTCCGGCCCCAATTGTGCCAATTCTACCCTGACGAGACACACTTGCCATGTCGGCCTCAGCCTTAATGCCGTTAATTCCACACAGAGTTGTGAGAATACGCTTGCCGGCCTTGTCGGAGAGGCGAGGGTCACAGGCCCGATTCCATAATTGTCCAACCACAGCGGGCCCGATGTAATCGGGATTAACTTGGACTGTATCCGATGATGCGTGCAGCAAAGATTGGCTAGATATGTCGTTGGAAGCGTGAAGAGTGGTGGCTACGCTTGCATCCATCACACCCATTACGGCTTGTTCTGTATTGACGCCTTCACGCTCGCGTCCAACAAACCACGGCTCGGATGAAGCTCGCATATTCTGATATGTTGACAAATCAACCACTAAATCCCGAATGACCTCGTAGGCAGCTAGCGGCTCAACACGTAACATGCCATCCACTCGTACACAATCGGAAATCCGAGCCATTCCGGGTAATACGAGGCGGCCATTGACCATCAGACCGGTGGATGGGTCACTATCTGCTCCGTCTCGGAAAGTGAGTGAGCCATCCTGAGTCGCCTTCAGGGTACGCAGCAGGTCTAGCACTGAGTGATGGCCGGGGATTGCACAAGCCCAGGTGTCTTGCCCGGCGGCTCCGGTCTGTGCATCGTAGCGAAAGATACTGACAGTGACTTGGATTTCAGGTAGGACGACAATAGCCGCAACACCAGCACCTGCTGCGCTTGTATCTCCAGCCGCTTTAGACTTCATCTGCTCAACAAGGTCGGCGTGGAATGTTCCTGTATCGTCAACGCAAGCAATCGCAGCCATCGCTTCACTCATCCACGCTGCTGCCGGAACATCATAGTCCACATCGCAATCAACTCGGTCTGTGATCCGAGTGCTACCGAGTTCGCCAAGACGAGTGTCCCACTCAATGCCGCTCTGGCAATAAAATTCGTAGGAAGTGTCGCCGAGTGCGAGAACAGAAAAGTGAGTTCCCGAAAGATTTGGGGCACCATCAGCGTTGGCCGCTTGCCACAAGTCCTCGGCATTATCGGGCATATCACCCTCCCCCCAAGTTGAGCAAATGATGAGAATTCGCTTCATCGAAGCCATGCTTGCCAAGTCAAATCCGTCCATGTCGTGGATTTGGCATTCAAGTCCGTAATCTGCTGATTTCTTGCTAACTGTGGCAGCCAAAACCTCCGAATTTCCGGATTGGCTACCGAATAGGACGTGAAGGCTACGGTCTCCATTCATTACTGCTGCCAACTCGTCTTCACCTTCACCCGCTGCCATAACGCCCGCCGGCGCAGCGGTAGCACCCGCTACACCAGCCGCAGCCACAGGCGCGACTTGCTCCGGTGCAGCCTCAGGCTCAACTTCAGCCGGGACTTCACCCTCGCCAGAATCGTCTTCTGCTCCGGCAATTTCGTAAATTATCACATCGACCGGGCAACCGTCGGCTGCCTCGATGATATCCTCTGAGAAATCGTTGGGATTCACGCCGTCTTTAATCAAACAAGTATCTTCAGTAACCTCGAAAACTTCGGGACAAGTGGTTTCACAGGCATCGCAGACAATGCAACCCTCGTCAATCCAAACTTTGGTGACTACCGACATCAACTCACCCAATCAGCCATAGGCTGATATTTTGTTCCACCTGCGTCCGATTATTGAACCTAGCGCACCTGTCACAACCTGAGACAGCCGCCATTGGCGACTATCAGAAGCCCATGTCCATGCCGCCCATCCCGTCCATGCCAGACTCGCCGGCACCGGCTCGCGACGAGATGACGTCATCAATTCGCAAAATCATCACAGCGGTTTCCGTCGCGCTCTGAATCGCTTGTTCAACAACACGAAGAGGCTCGAGAACATTGGCTTCTCTCATATCCATGACTCCGCCCTCATAGACGTTGACTCCGTAGGTTGCCTTGCCCTCAGCATGCGCCTTGCGCAATGCGATGATGGTGTTGATTGGGTCGAGTCCTGCGTTTTCAGCAAGGGTTCTCGGGATGACTTCAAGTGCGCCAGCAAAGGCTTCAATCGCCATTTGCTCGCGGCCACCAATTCCCTCAGCAAATGCTCGCAAATCGCGGGAAAGGGCGGCGAGCACCGAGCCGCCACCGGTTAGCACCGAGCCGTCTTCGTGAGCGACAGCAACCACGCCGAGTGCATCATCAAAGGCGCGGCGAATTTCATCAACCACATGCTCGGTTCCACCACGTAGCAATACAGAGACGCTCTTGGCTTCCGGACATCCGGTAACAAATACCATATCAGAGTCGCCAATCTTTCTCTCCTCCACCTTGGCTGCAATTCCGAGGTCTCCTTCAACCATGTCGTCAAGATTAGTGACAATCCTACCACCAGTTGCCTTCGAAAGTGCCTCCATGTCACTCTTCTTGGCACGACGGATTCCGAATAATCCTGCCTTCGCCATGTAATGCTGTGCGAGGTCATCAATCCCCTTCTGGCAAACGACGACGTTCGCGCCGACTTCCTGCACTTTACTTACAAGACCCCGAAGATAGGCTTCCTCCTCGTCCAAGAATTTAGCCAACATGGTTGGGTCGGTAATCTGAATCTTTGCGTCAACCTCAGTTTTTTTGACCTCAATCGCCGAGTTGATGAGAGCAATTTTTGCATCTGAAATACTACGAGGCATTCCACTGTGTACTCGCTCCTTGTCGAGGATAATTCCGTCAACCAGAGTGCTGTCCCTAATCGACCCGCCTTGCTTTTTCTCAACCTTGACATCGTCTAAGTCAATATTGATTTCACCATCAATTTCATACGCTACCGACATCACGGCATTGACCGAGATGTCGGCCAAGAATGACTTGACTGCGTCTGCACTCTTGCCGGTCAAAGCAGTCTTCGCTACTTCAACCAACATATCGGTATCAGAATTAATTGAATGAGATTCGAGAAGTTCAACCGCCTTATCAGAAGCGAGCCGGAATCCCTCACAAATAACGGTTGGATGCACGTTCTGGTCAATCAGGTCCTCGCTTCGCTTCAGCAATTCTCCAGCAAGAACAACGGCGGTTGTAGTCCCATCGTAGCAATGCTGTTCTTGGGTTTTTGCAACTTCAATAATCATCTTGGCAGCAGGATGCTCAATATCCATTTCCTTGAGGATTGTGGCCCCATCATTAGTGATGACAACATCTCCCATGCTATCTACCAACATCTTATCCATGCCCTTTGGACCAAGAGTGGTTCGTACTGCATCTGCCACCGCTTTCGCGGCCGCGATATTGTTGCTTTGCGCTGTCTTTCCACGTGTCCGATTCGTGCCTTCTTTCAGAATGAAAATCGGTTGTTGTCCCCCATGCATTAGTGTCACCTACCCCAATTCGCTCTTTAGAGCGGGGCAGCCGAACCGCCCACCCGTCATAAGGCCTGTGACAGTGAGGATAAGGGGGAATCCACCATCAATCGTAGTACTGCGGGGCATTAACCCACTAAAAACCTCAGTATTCATTAACCCTGCTTTCGGCTGAGATATTCTTCACCGTAATGTTTCCACTGCTCTGTGCTCCAACCCTCGGGAAGGCCATCCTCAGGTAGAGGTGGTCCGCCCGTCGGCGAATCAGCAGATTCGTCAGCAGCAGCAGCAGGCTCAGGTGCCGGAGGCTCCGGAGATGCGGCAGGTGCTGGTGCAGGTGGCTCAGGTGCCGGTGGCTCCGGAGGTGCGGCTGGTGCAGCTGCCGTTGGTGGCAATCCAGCCGGAGGAAGGCCTTCCGGAAGCGCAGCCGTTGGTGCCGGCGGAGTCTCCATCACAGGCTGCTCAAACAAGGCCTGCGAGCCACCATACATCGAGTTAGCATCAAGGTCAGTAGAAGGCAACGTCGGAGCATCTGGCAGTGTGGGGGCCGGGGGTAACGAGCCATATTCGGAGTCGAGAGTAGATTCGTATCCACTGAGGGTACTGATCTCATCTTCCACCTCGGTAGAACGTAGCACCATCACTAATGCAGCCAGTAGGATAATGACAACCAAAATGCCAATCCCCCACAATACGACGGATTTTACCATAGCAGCGAAATTTGAATCATCGCCATCGTTTGCACCGGAACTTAACGCCTTGTGATTGACAAGTAACGGAATTGTTAGTGTTGCAACATCATCATCGGCCTCTGCCGTCAAAGTGATGTTAAAAGTCATCTCGTCTTCAATCAGATTTGCCAAGTTGGTATCAGTTACCCAGACTTCAATGTGGACTACTCGTAATTCGTCTGGAGCGAGTAAGAACTCTTGGTCACTAGTTGATACTCTTACTCGGTCCAAGTAGTAAACCGCATCACCTTCGTCCACACTCATTCGGATACGCTGCTGTTGAGATGGGTGCCTATTACGTACTGACACGTTCATCAAATAAGTCCCCGAATCACTAATTGAAAGGGGTGCGCTCGGGTCTAAAACAATCCATCCCACTGACCCGACTTGGAAGTTCACTTCTCCTTCCGCTTGCACGCTTTGTCCCTCGGCCTGAGCTTGGTTGCTGACAGCGGTAAGAGATAGGGTCTTCATCCCCTGAGTTCCTTCAGCGAATCGGTATGATAGCGTGACGTTTGTTGAAGTTCCAGCCGGAATCCAAGCGGTATTATCGTCATCTACCAAACCATTGGAAATTGAAGCGATTACACCATCATCCATCGTGAGACTTACCTCGAAGAAATCATCCTTATTTCCGTGATTGAATACCTCAAAATTCAGAGTTCTGTCATTGACTCCACCCGCGCCGAACGACTGGTCTGTCATATCATCACCGACGACTTCAACGATGTAGGTTATCGGCACCTCAAGAGTAAAAGAACCGGTTCCCGATATGAATTGATTATTTGGCGAGGTTGCGGTAATTGAAATCGTATAGAAGGAGGGCAACAGGCCTTGTGGCATTGGCAAGACGACCATGACGACGGCTTCTCCACCGAATGGGTCAATCTGCTCTGTAATCTGCGAAGTAAGATATGCGCCAATATGCCAGTCAGCATTCACTGAAATGTCAAAACTCTCTGGCGAGTTTCCATTATTCTTCACAATCATCTCTACCGTACGAATGTAGCCGTTGGCTTGTGCGGTAATTTCAGATTCCCCGGCTTCAACGCTAACCGAACTGGTGCCGGGGATTTCGATGTAAATCCTCTCTACAGACTGCGCGCTCGCAGGAGGTACTCCGCTGGCAACCAAAGATACCTCCACTTCACCAGGAGGAACTTCCGCTGGTGCACTAAACCGAGCAATGACCGTCTTCTCAGCACCCTTAGCAAGGCTGACTTGGTTGGTGGTGGATAGGTTTCCATCCTCATCCCAATCTTCCAACCATTCGAGGTTAGAACCACCCCAAATGGCATCCGAAAAGAATGAGCCGAGGTTCCAATTCGCAAATTGGTTTCCAGTATTCTTCACGAACATTGCCACATCACCAGTCTCGCCGGGAGATAGGGTCAAGGCAGGATAAGCGGGGTTTAGTTGGTCTATTCTCACCGAATATGATGCATCAACAGTTACCGGCAATAACATCCAATGTTTCTGCTCGCCAGACGTGGCGTCGGTCAATTCTACCGTCCAATTCAGCGACTCGACGTTGGCACCATCTGGCACTGACAAATTAATCCAAAATTCAGTCGTCGCGCCGCCGGGTAACGGGTATTGAGTGACGAAATTGTCGTGGTCAAGCGTGTTACTGCTGTCAATCCGAAGTGGATACGTGTTCATCCAAGTGCTGTTAGATACCTCGGTGTGAATGGAAATCTGCGCCGTCCTATAGCCATTATTTGTCAGTTGACAGTATAACGAAGGCGGGTTGGGGTCGGCAGGAATCACCACATAGGCATTAGGTGAAGGGTCATCGCAATCTAATGACACCGTATATTGCCAAACTTTTTCGATTGCAAAAAGCGCGAAGTCGTCTACGTGGATCCCTTCACTCGCGTCCGAATCGTCGGCGATTTTCGTGAATGAAATATAGTAGGATTGGTCGTTGTGAATATCTGTCATATCCCAAACTACCTGCTTCCAAGCACCGGGGCTTGCCATCAAATTCTGCTCGGTGAGGTTGAATGCAGCAATCTGGCTGAAGCCACGAACTGCCTCCAATGCCATTTCATCTCCCAGACCCATCGTCCCCCATGCGTTGGTTACCCATTGAATGGAGAGATATTCGTAGTCATTTACTTGCGCGAGACAAAATGGGACTCCGTAATAGGTTTGGATGTCTTGATCCATAGTCCCGAAACCCATGCCGTGGCCGGGGTCGTCACAATTGCCGCCGTTGGGAATGAACCAACCCCAGCGGAGCATTTCCTCAGTTGTTGATGCATATTGAGAACCGGGGTCCGAGACCCGCATGTGGTAATTTCCTGCTGCAGCGGCAGATGAATTTTCTCGCTGCCAATCGGTACCGCCGAGATATAATTCAGTCGGCGAACGGCTGGAATAAGCCACCGGAACAAATTGCAAATAATTGGTGGCGAGTATCGAGCCCTCAAGTTTGTCTCGCCACAGCGCAACCGGTACGGCTTCCTCATATTCGTCGTTGGCTTCGTTCGAGTCTAGTACGCCGCCATCAATGGTCGCTCGGAGAATCATTCCGCCACTGAGCAGTCCGTTCGGATCAACTGAGCTGTGGGCTGCTTCGGGAGTCCATCGCACATTAACCTGAGTCTGCTGACCGCCGGTCATAGTGAGATTGAAACCCCATAACGCAACTACAAAACCGATAGGATGGACTACTTCTAAGGTGCCATAGGCGTCATAGAATTGGATACCATTTCCAGCCTGCATAAAGGTGACTGAGGCAGAATATTGCACATTGCGCAGCAGATAATCGGTAGTGCTGGTATCCGGTTGAGTCCAAGTCTGGGCCGGAACGCTTGAATTGCCCACATCAATAGCAACTATGGTGAAATCAACTGCATCAACACGGCCACCGGTATTTATTCCGATTTTCTCGCCATTTAGTGCATTCTCAAGAGAGGCCATTGGAGCAAAAAGGGAGACCAGCATTATCGCAATTAGCAAGCGCGCTGTGACCCCTCGCATCTGAACCAACGACGCACCCACTAACGTGCTGGTATTAACGTTGATTGCATTATGTCTAAGACATAATTAGCGATACTTTGGCGTTGACAGCAGGGTCTTGTAACCGCCAAACTCAACCCAACGAGTGGCGACAGGCTCTTGGCTCAACGGGGAGCCGTCAGATGCGTGTCACCGAGTAAGGGTACTCTGTTAGCACGGATGTGGCTGACAATCATTGTTGCTACACAGGTGTTCATTGCTCCCGTTCTTGCTTTTACTGTGACCTACATCATAGACATGGATTGGGACAACTATTCCTTCACGATTAGGATTGACCTGATACCGTGGATTCTAACCGCGGCAGCCATGTATGGACTAATCTCGTTATTCCTCGGTTTGGCTGTTGGTGGGTTCATGCCGACCAGAGTTGCAAATGCCGGAGGATGGTGGCCGGTTTTCGGTATTTCGAGAAGGCTGCGAGATGCGGAATTAGTTGACCTTGCAAGAATGAGACTGCACGTCTCACCATATGGACAAATGATTAGAATCGTTGATTATCAACTTCGGGACCGAGGCCGTCCCTTACTGGAGGTTCATGGTGGGCTGCAATTACTAGCATTACCGTTACAGATTGTGCTGATTACCCTGCCTTTGCTCGTACTGAGATTCCTACCCGAACATTGGCTACAACCCAATCGTCTGCTCGAACTATCACTGCTGGTCTATCTAGCCGGATTGGTCATTGGATTGCGGATTTATCCATATTATGCCAAACGGTTCGCGGGATTCGCTGCGGTGACGAGAAGAATTTTGGTTGACCGGACCAAATTAGGTTGGCTTTTCCCAGTGCTCATCCTATGGTTGGTTGAGCGAACCTTTGTCTCGCTTGCATTCCAAGCGTTGGACTTGGATTTTAGCAAATGGAATTCAATTAATGTTGAACAAAATTTCCTCGAAGCGCTGCTGCCAATCACAGTTGATATTCCCGAAACCAGTTTCCTCGACTTATTGGTTGCTCTGTCAGTTCTGCCTTTGGCAATTTTCACCACCATCGCTGTGCTCGGTGGGGGTGAAAAAGAAGTTCCGAAATGGATGTTGAAATCCGATGCGATGTGGACCGACCTATCCGATTCCCCCAAAGAAGACACTCCGGCTCTATTTGCTCCGGGAGAAGGCATCGGTGAAGCGGAAGGAGAGGACATACATCTTACCGACGAGGAAGCGGAAACTTCCGGAGGCGGAGTTCAGTCAGAATGGGGTGGGGAGCCTATCGAGTCCGCTGAATCCAGCAGTTCGGATGGTGATAATGAAAAAAGCGAGTCCGAAGACGAAGGAATGTCCACATTCCTCGATAAGGCGCAATCCTTCGCAGAGACTCTAGGCAAGTTGCGCGGCGGCAAGGATTAGTTTTCGTCTGCACCGACTTCAAACGGAGAGGAACCGTCCAAAATCAAACATCGGAATGTTCCGAGAAGCAGCCCGTCACACCGAACCCTCCCAAGGTCCGGTCGCGTCACCGATAACAGTACTTTACCGCAGGCAGCACAACGGATTGCTCGGACCTCAAATTGTGGTTCACATTGTTCGCAGCAGGGCTGTTTTGGCTGCCTGAACTCATTGACCCGCTGGATTAGAGCCATCGGCAAGGGCCCACGCATAATCGGATCGGAAGCCGTAGGCACCAATCGTGAGAGGACCCACCAGCCGGAACCTACCAACAGACCTAGAGCAAATGGTTCCGGCGACACCCCGAGCACGAGATACGAGAGTAAGAGCGGGAGCAAAACCAACACCCAGCCCAAATTGTGAAGACGCCGTATCAACAACATTCGCTGAATCAGTGAAGAGTTGATGGGAAGGGGGTCGGGATGCGGCGGTAAATCCCTTTCCAAATGTGGAAAACGGGAGAAAAATAATGCTGGGATACGAGGAATGATCATCCCGATGAGACCGCTGATTATCAACAGAAAAATATCGCTGTTGAGGCTCACCTTCCTCACCCCTCACCGCGAAGCCCGGCCAAAACATCTGCGACCTTGTCCATTCCGCGTTCAATGTCTTCGCGTCCGATTGTGTAGGCAAATCTAAGGTGGCCTTCACCACTTTTTCCAAAGGCAGTACCCGGAGAGCAAAGTACTCCACCTTTCAGTAACTCTATCGAAACTTGTTCCGAGTCCATTCCCGGAATATCCACCCTAGGGAAAACGTAAAACGCGCCCTTCGGGATATGGCATTTAACTCCGGGCATGGCATTCAGTCGTTGACAAATCAAGTCTCTACGGGCGCGGAATTCTACCGCCATCTGTTCAGGGTAGTCGTTTGCTGAATTAAATGCCTCAAGCACTGCGTGCTGCATGGCGTCGTTGCTACAGGCAGTTATGTAATACTGCAATTTGACGATTTGAGTCATCGCTTCGGCGTGCTCTGAAATAATGTAGCCGATTCTCCAACCTGTCATCGCGAAGGTTTTGGAAAACGAGTTTACCAACAGAACTTGGTCGTAACCACAGCCGAGGAATGAGATGTGTTCAGAATCGTAGATGATCCGGTCATAGACCTCGTCTGTGATAATCCACAGGTCGTGTCTGCGCGCGAAGTCAAGCAATTGGTCGCGCTCCGAAGCGGTAAGAGTCGCACCGGTTGGATTTGAAGGGAAATTGAACAGAATCGCCGTAGTATTCTCATCAACCATCGATTCCAACACCTCAAGTTGCGGCACGAACTCATGTTCAAACAGGCACGGATAAAACCGGCCCTCTGCCCCTACAATAGTTGCATCGGGCGCGTAAAGCGGAAAGTAAGGTTCGGGAATCAAAATATTATCACCCGGATTGAGCAAAGACAACATACAGTTCAGCAAGGCATTGGTACCACTCATCGTCATGCAAACGTTGCTTTCATCCAAACCCTGACAGTGCTTGTCCCATGCTTCTGCTATCCGCGCACGTAAGGCGGGCAGGCCTGCGGTGGTGGTGTATTTGTTGTGGCCGGCCCGCATCGCGGAAGCCATCGCATCAATCGCAACGGTTGGTGGCTGGAAATCCGGTTCACCCAAACCGAAGGAGATGACGTCGTCTCCAGCCATGTCAAACATTTTCCGAACGCCAGTTGGCTGAATCGCTAGCGCTCTGTCTGAGAAGCCGGCCATGTCGCCCGGAATACGCTTCAACACTTAACGGGATTGTGGGAAGTATTCAGACCTCAGATTGCTCTCGTAACCTTCCGAGAAGATTTTGCTTATTGCCCGATACCGGCAACCCGCGTTCCGATAACAGTAATTTCAGTTCGGCCACCGTCTTAGAATCAAAATCGTCTTCGGGCAATAATTCTGCTTCAACCACCTCGTCAATTTCATTGTCTGGGGAAGAATCGCTGGGCGGTGTGGAAAGTTCTCCTTCATCTCCCTCAATATCAGATGACCGACGCATTACGACGAAAACGCCGGCAAAAGCGAGCAATATTAGCAACAAACTTGCTCCTGCTACAATCACCATCGCGCTCATCCCTTCTGTCGCCGCTCCTCCGGTTCCGGTTACGATTGCGATGACTGGTAGTGAGTGAGAATCTCCGCTGACCGCTCGGACTTCTATTGAGTGGTTTGCACTGAGCAGTGACGATGCCGAGACGGCTACCGTCCAATTGAATGGCGTAAGAGGTGCAAGGGTGTCAATTTCTTCCTCATAGGTTGCCTCATGCCATGCTCCGCCGTCTATTCTATACTGCACGCTGTCTAAAGTGGCTGACTGGGTCCAAGCGTGGCCGGTGAGAATTATGGTGCCTCCTTCAGTGGTCTTGTTGAGCAGGTGATTTTGCAGGCTTGAATCAACGGTCAAGGTCTGGCCGGTTGCGTTGAGATGCTGAGCGAGGGTGACTGCGGCTTTTGCATCAATCATCCCCCAGCCGAAGTCCGCGTTCCAATACGGGTCAAACTCCGGCTGCGAAGCGGGACCTCTGCGCTCGGCGGTCTGTTTGATGACCTCGCGAATTTGTAAGGGCTCAAGTTCAGGATTGGCTTCTATCACCAACGCAATGACGCCAGATACTGCTGGGGTTGCATACGATGTTCCTGAGCCGCGTCCGGTGTAGGTATTGTCAGATGCATCGCCACCGGCAAAATTGTTGCAACCACCGGAAGTGACGCATCCCTCTGCCTGAATGATATTGGTACCGGGTGCTGAAATTTCCGGCTTCATTTCATTGATTGGATTGCCATCGCCATTGTCGCGGCGAGGGCCGCGACTCGAGTAGGAAGCGATTCCATCATCGTCGCGAATAATCGTGTTCATATCGTCGGTCGCGCCGACAGTAATAGACAGACTTGATGAACCCATACCGGACAACCCATCGTTGTCCGGCCCATCATTCCCCGCTGCCACACTGACGGTGACGCCAGCTAGAGTGGCATCGTCCAATATCCTACTATGCATATCAGAACCATCACTTCCACCATTTTCATGACTGGTGATTCCCCAAGAAAGCGAAATGATGTCTATACCGTAATTTTCCTCGTCAACACCATTCCACGCGGTATCACTATTGTCAATAATCCACTGAACACCGTTCATTGCCGACTCATAAAATTCCTGACTCAAAAAGTAATTCTCAAACGGTCCGGCACCCACATCAGTGCCGATACGCACGTCAATCAGTCGGGCATCTGGTGCAGAGCCGGTGAAATTGGATTGCGAGCCATCTGCCTCGATTCCAGTCGCACTTGCCATTCCCATGCAGGCGGTGCCGTGTTGGTTGCCATCATCGGGGTTGAAGGAACCGTCATCCTGCCTTCCTCCAGCAATAATGCAGGCGGGGTCGGTGTGCATGTAACAAACAGCATCGTAACCAGCGACAAATTTGCCAGTAAGCCCCGGATGTTCGTCATCAACTCCGGTATCGGTCAGGGCGATGTTGACCCCTTTGCCAGTTACTCCCAAATCCCATGCTCCGACCGGGTATTCGGTTGAGTTACGAGCCTTGACAGCAGGAGTTTGAATATCGCCGTAAAACACGACTTGGCCGTATCGCTCTACCATCACCACGCCTGCAAGTTCGGCGATAGCGGCGACTTCACTAGCATCAATCTGGCCGATGAGAAGCGCATCAACTGCGGGGATTTCCACCTTCACCGGATGACCGAGGGCAACTAGGGCAGCAATCTCTGCCTCGCCGGGTTGGAACTCATAGGAAACTCCAACCCAAACTGGCCCAGATGCGACTTGCAGCGAATCGTGGATTTTATTGCGGTCAGAATCCAAACGGGTAACTTGCCACCACGGCCTTTCATCGTAAAGCAAAGGTGAGTGGGCGGGAATGGTAGTTGACCAGCCTTCCTTGATGACTTGGCCTTCCCCTCCACCGTTTACAGAAACAAAACGGGCCTCATCAATAGGCGCAACGCTACCGACCAATGGTGCCATCAGCAGTAGGCTGAGAAGTAGTGCTGGATACACTCTCGCGGAGGTCATCGTTTACACGCACGCACGCACCCATCAAGAAACCGACGCAGTAGAGGAACCGGGGGTATCATTGAAATATCCACCAAATTCATCGCTACAAAGCGATTATTATGGGTGGTTTTCTATCCGAAGCAGTTATTGATATGTGCTCAATGTCGCAGTTGGGGAACCACATGAGTGAAGGACAGACATACTACGACGGACTAATAGGACAAGGATATACTGCTGAGCAGGCGGCTGAATACACATCTCAGCACTTTCCTGACTTTGCAGCCGCGCCAGCAGAGGCTGCACCAGCAGAGGCTGCACCAGCAGCAGAGCCGATGGCTGCTGCACCAGCAGAGGCAGCACCGATGGCTGCTGCGCCAATGGCAGCAGCACCGGCAGGAGCAGCACCAGCAGCAGGCGGAAAATCAAAGATGGTAGCATTACTGCTTTCCTTCTTCTTGGGTTACTTGGGAGTAGACAGATTCTACCTCGGGTACACCGGTCTTGGGATTCTCAAGTTGCTCACAGTTGGCGGATGTGGAATTTGGGCGTTGATTGACTTCATCATGATTGCTTTGGGCAAGATGACAGATGCAGACGGCAACGAATTGGTCTGATTGATTCCAACAACGATTACCAAATCACAACATCAGCGTGATGACTCGGCTCCAAGTGAGCCATGCGAATATCGGCAGCGCAGCAGCATAGAATGGCAATCGCAGCCAGTCAGGTGGGCGCGGGGCAGAATCCCAACGCCCGGCCTTCATCGCCCAGATTGAGGCGAATAGAGCCCACAGAAATGCTGCATAGATTAGTAGTGATGCCGGATTAAAGTCGATGGCTGCAGCAATATCGCCATGCGATATCGCCACAAATCCACGTGACATTCCACAGAACGGGCAGGTGATGCCAAACAGATGGTACCACACACACAGGCGCATTCCGTCCACCCTTCCGTGGGGCAAGGCCAGCGACACAGCCAACACTCCAGATACTGCACCGGCAATCAGCGCAGGCGGGGATAGCAAGTGCGAGTGGGGTGGGGCCACCTCCGAATTTTCATCGTCTTCAGAATGTTCTGAGTCACAACCTCCGCACATGCTGACCCACAATTCCTCAAATGGCTCATCCGGGGCATTGTTTATCTATTAACTCGATATCGCCTCATCATGCAACCAGAAACACAAGGTAAGTCGAAGACTGTCGCAATACTGCTTTCATTCTTCTTGGGTTTCTTAGGAGTAGACAGATTCTACCTCGGATACACCGGTTTGGGAGTACTGAAACTATTGACCGGTGGTGGATGCGGTATTTGGGCGCTTATCGACCTCATTATGATTGTCATAGGTAGCCTCGGACCTGCCGACGGCAGCGAACTGGTCTGAGGCAGATGTCTCTGTCTCCGCAGAAAATTTCTGTTGAGGCAGTTACAATCCTCATCGTCTGAGACTCGCGGAATCTCTGACTCCGCTAGAGCCTTCGTGTTTGTCAACAAACACGAAGTTCGGATCCCGAATGAATGCAATACGCTTGTGTCAGTAAGAAGTGGGGGCAGAGGGATTCGAACCCCCCTCCACCGGTCTGGAGCCGGTAGTACTACCGGGCTATACTATACCCCCTGGGTTTGATTCCGGCCACCTACCTGCGCTATTTCAAGCGAACGGTGATGTCCATCGCATTGACGAGAACAAACGGTGAGAAAATCACTGCTTGTTTTGCTTGCGAGCTTGCTTACGGCGTCGGAGTTTCTTCTTTCTCCATTTCCAGCGTTGATTGCCAGCCTTCTTCCAGGCTCGACTTCCTCGCTTCATGCGCCCCGCCGACCTAACAGCCGTATATGATTACATCGGGCACACTAACTGTCCACAGTATGCCGAATGCTTGCAAGTTCTTTGGGCGCGGGTTGATGAAGTGTGGGCTATGCGAAAGGTCAGGGCGCGTGGTGTAGTTGGATATCATCCTGGCCTTCTAAGCCGGGGACTCGGGTTCAAATCCTGGCGCGCCCACTCTTTTTGTTGTGTATTTTTTATGTGGACACGCTCGTGTTTGAATTATGGCAACTAACCACCAATTCACTTTACTTGAAGGGACGTGCGCACTTAGGGCATCGCGATGGTGCGCGCACGGTTGCACGATTCCAAACCAAGCCACAATGAGCACACCGCCACTCCTTCACTTTCTGCTGCGACAACGCTTCTTCGCGTATCCGCGAAAGCACCGGACTGTCAGTAAGAGTCGGCGCAGGAGCAATCTCAGTGACCAATTCTGCATGTCGAGAGGAGTGGTCAGTCAAGCCAGCAGCATGCAATAACTCGTGCGCGAGCGTGTGGGCGTAAAGTGCCGCATCTTCGGCTAGCACTGGGTGCAGTGAAATGGTAATCTGTCCGGGTGGCATTCTAGTTCGCTTTCTCATCTCAACTTCGTGGGTAGCCATCTCAAATCGGGTATTTCCGAGGCGGTCGGAATCTACTGGAAGCCAATCAAGACTTACCGACCTTGTTAGGTGCTTCAAAAACGGGGCCTCGTCTTGGCTCAACAACTCGATGATGGCATCAATCATCCCGGCCGGAATTGACGGTTCTGACTCGGGTAATTCTGTTACGCTAGCGGTCGCACTAACATATCTATGCGAGCGGTCATCGCTTGGAAAACCATCCTTCCCTGACATCTCCAATCAAGCCCCCTCTCCTCATTGGACAAGTTGGTGAGGCTTAAATGAGCGGGGCCATTCGTCGCTGCGCTCTCAAGCCGTGTTTGTGGGCAAATGGGCGTGTAGATCAGCTGGAAGATCGCTACATTGGCATTGTAGAGGCCCCGAGTTCAAATCTCGGCACGTCCACTCTTAATGACTGAAAACGTTCACGTGGACGTAGCTTTGATTGGTGAGTTGAACTCGCTAGCGAGCGCTCACAGTAGATTCTGTTCAGGGTTGAATCAGACCTAGGCGAATCGCCTGTTGAATCGGCAGGTCGACTTCGGCCTGCAAAATCACCTGACCGAACAGTTTGCCTTGCGCATCCTTCCGCAGAGAGACGGTTCCACCGCCTTGCAGAGCGCCATTGAGAACACAGTTCACCGCGCCCACACCGGGGACAGAATACACCTCGATGTCCCCCTTGACCTCCTCTCCGAACAGATTCGCGAGCCATTCTGGGGTTATGACCGACTCCAACACCGGCAACCAATCTGTCTCGTGTGCAATCAAACCGATGTTCACAGAATCCCCCTTGTCACCGCTCCTGCCATGGGCCAGCATCGATAGAGGAAGGCGAACGACCTCATTCAACTGATTATCTGTCATCGTCATCTCTCCTCACTCACGCATGGTCGGTCGCTGCAGTCGAACCAAAACTCGGCGAGCGAATTTTCGTCGCCATTGGTCCTCTGGAGTGCCATTCGCTATCGATTCTAATCGGTCGAACACCGAACCAAGCCTCGGGGACCGATCGCTCACTCTGAGGCGGAGGGTATTCATCAAGACAATCTGAATCTGGGGTTCGACTAGGTCCCTAGGAATCAAGAATGGGAAGTAGCGCAACTGTTCTCTAGGTTTGGGTCTGGCTGAATAACCCGCAACCCCGGCAGGACCGGTCAGAATCAAAGGCGCCACAGAGCGACCGAACTCGATGATATCAGCGCGATTCCCGCTCCTTGCACCCCATCGGATGAGCACTTCGCTCGGCTCTACCTTCAGATGAGCCAATCCCGGCGGCAGGGATGCGCCCGCACCGAAGAATTCGGAGTTGATCTCAAGCCGGGTGAGGTCGGAGAGTCGGGCTCTCATCACATCATCGCAGGCTTTCGACCGCTCAACCGCATCTGGACCGCACACAACGAGGTCGCTGCAGGCGAACCAACCATCAAGATGAGTCGCTGAGACCTTGAAATGGTCTGTTGGGGGCAGTCCTCTGGTTCCCTCAACCCGGACTCGATTCTCTCCAGTTTCAGTCAGGGTAGTGTGTCTGAGGTCAACCACCACATCAGGAGTGATGTAGGCGGCGGGATCACCGATTTCGTAGAGCAGTTGTTCGGCGACCGTGCGCCGATTCACAGCGCCGCCGGTCCCCTCTGGTTTGGTGATGATGCAACTTCCACCCTCTTCGATTTCAGAGATGGGATAGCCGACTTCCGCCAGATTATCAATCAGTTTCCAATCGGTCGAATTACCCCCGCACACCTGTGCCCCACACTCGATGAGATGACCCGCTATAGACCACGAGGCAAGCACGTCGAGTGGAGATTCGACCTCAGAAGTGGCCCACCGATGTATCGGGGTGGTGATAGCATGGCCTTGGCTAATGGATTCAGCAGCCCATCCGCACGAGTGCAGCATGCAACCGACTATGAGACTCGCATCCGCGACCCTTCCGGTAATGACGATGTCCGCTCCGCTCTCCAATGCCCGTCCTATCGGACCTGCTCCCAGATATGCATTCGCTGTCACCACGCCGTCCTCAAGTTCTGACAATTTCTGACCGGTCTCGATGTTCTCGACCAGACTGCCGCCGTCGAGGGCATCGTCAATCAGTTGAACCACATCATCTCCGGTAATCAAGGCGATTCGGCAATCCGTCCAGCCGACCTCGCACGCCAGTTCAAGTACCATCTTCGCGCAATCGGCTGGGTTTGCTCCACCTGCATTCGTCACCAGTTTCGCGCCGGAGTCGTGCAACAACTCAACACCACCGGCCTCTAACCAATCGACTAGATCGGTGGCCCAACCCTTCTTCGGATCACGCATCTTCTGCTTGGCGAGGATTGACATTGTGACCTCTGCGAGATAATCGAGAATTAGATAATCCAGTTTGGAGGTGGAAAGCAATTCCAAAGGTGCAAAAACCCGGTCACCCCAGAACCCGGCGCCGCCCCCTATCCTCGTCATTGTCATGGCCCAAACCCGTAGTGAATCTAGTGCTTTTTCAACTTGGCTCTCAGATGTCTCAACCCCCAAAGCCAATTTCTGCTTCATCTCACCCGATTTCGAGCTCTGAATCGGGTTGGTCTTTCGTCACTTCCACCGGCATTTTTGCAAAGTGGCAGACTTCCGGTGGAGCGGGGCCATTCGTCGCTGCGCTCTCAAGCCGTGTTTGTGAGCAAATGGGGTGTAGATTCGCTGGAATATCGCTACATTGGCATTGTAGAGGCCCGAGTGAACCTAGCCGAACTGACATCAAAAAGCATCACAGCCGTTCGCGCGTCGGTTTGGCGCTGGACTGAGCGCAGCGAGGGAATTATGACCATCAATAAAAATCAACGACTTTTCCCTTTTACTCCGACAGACCGGTCCCATCGGGCTCGCAACAGTTCTCAACAACTTCGCCAGAACCCCTACGAAGAACAATGCTGAGTACTGCCAAACTGATTACGAAAAGCACCGTCAACCCAGTCATGGCGGAACTAAATGTCAAGCTGATTCCGGCTGCGGCTGCACCCGCTGCTAGCAATGGATAGGTGAGGGCAAGATGGCATGGACAAGTCACGAACGCGGCCGCACCAGCCGCCACACCTTTCGGATTCACAATACTTCAGGCGAGAACAAGGATTTCAACTCTGCAGTCTTGATGACTTACTGTGAGGTAACTGCGGAATACTGCGCGTTTGCGTAGTGAATAAGCAAGAGTTGTGACCATATGTTCAGTGAAATTGGTGATTTTGAGTTGTTAATTGTCCAAACGCACAGAGTAATTGTTAATTCCTGAGCGATTGCTTAGATAATCATTAGATTTATAGACAAACCCACACTAATAACCTAATACGCTGCCTATTCGTGCAATCAATATGAAGGATTAAGAGTGCGATGCGTTACCATGCCCCCGTTGGGGGCACGGTGGATGCTGTCAGGAGGGGAAGAAAAAATGAGGGGAGAATTGGTAGAGACTAACGGTTCGGTCACCACAATCTCACTACCGGTAGCGGATGCGGCGAGAATCGCGAGAGAGAAGGCAGACACCTACCATCGTTACCAAATTGATGCAGAAAATGTCGGCGACAGGCAGAAGATTCCTCGCCGCTTCAACGTCAAAGTTGGAAGATTCGGTTTGGCAAAAGTGATTTTCAAGGAGTTCTTCAAGTATTTCGGAAAATGGGATGTTATCTTTTCGCGGCCTTGTACTTACGGGGTGTTCAGTGGTCCGGTCGGCGGCTTCTTACCTCGTCCAGACCTATGTGTTGGTTGCTTGCGCTGCGAAGTTCAACACCCCGATTTTATTTCGGTGACTCACAATCCAAAACTGAGTCGTCTCGGCGATTCTTATCTGACTCACAAGCATATTGCCACAATTGATGAAGAATCGCACAAAGGTGGCGTTCCGGTGCGAGGACAGGGTTATCGCGGTCGTTTTGGTGGTCCGGGATTTGACCAGATGTTTACCGACATGTCTGAGATTATCCGGCCGAGCCGAGACGGAATTCACGGTCGTGAGTTGATTGGAACCAGTGTTGACCTCGGCTCGAAACCGATGCAACTGAAATTTTCTGATAAAGGTGCAATCTTGAATCCACCAAAGATGGTAACCATTCAGGTTCCATTCATTTTTGATGCGCCGCCGACGACTATTACCGACCCAATCGTAGCTCGTATCTATGCAAAGACGGCGGCAGATATCGATTCAATCGCTCTGCTTCCTGCGCATACCGTGCGCGAACTCGGACTTGCTAGCCCATGGGTTGCCCCAATCGTCAAGCCGTTTGAAATCGGCACCATTGAATCCTTTGGCAACGGCACCCAAATGGTTGAGATGTCGTCATGGGATGCTGAGGCATTCGCCGCTACCAAGTCAAGCGATCTGATGGTCGCGGTTCGCCTTCCATTCGCTGGCGATTGGAAATCCACCATGATGGAAATGATAGATGCTGGAGTCGGCGTCATCCATTTTGTCGCTGATTATCATGGAGAGGCTGACGATGGAAGATTCGTGATGGAATTGCTGCAAGAGGCTCATTTCGCTCTAGTTGAAAATGGGAGCCGCGACACGGTCACTCTGATTGGCTCCGGCGGTGTAGCCGGAGCCGACCATCTGCCAAAAGCGATTATTTGCGGATTGGATGCAGTCGCTCTTGACCTGCCGCCGCTGGTAGCGATGCAGGCGCATCTCAGCGGTGATTTGCAAACTCGCGATGAGGTAGAGGTCTCGCTACCAAAGAGTTTGGACCTTGAATGGGGCTGTCAGCGACTGAAAAATCTCTCATGCTCATGGCGCGACCAGATGCTGGAAATTCTTGGAGCGATGGGAATCCGCGAAGTCCGACGCTTGCGAGGAGAAATCGGTAGGGCGATGTGGTGTAGCAACCTTGAGGCAGAAGCATTCGCTGATATCGAAGGATTTCCCGGAGGTGATTTCTGATGGCAAAAGACCCGGTAAAGCCTAGCCCAGCAATGATGGACAAAACCCTGCATCTGATGCACGGCGGATTACGCTCGGTTGCTTTCACAGAGAAAGGAATGGATTTACCAGAAACATTGGGTGACGCCCGATGGACTGACGAATTGATTGCAGCGACTTGGTATATGGCGGAAGTCGGAAAGGTGCCAGACCACCTCAATTACAAGACCGGAAAGAGCGGCGGCGGCTTTGACCGATTAGAATTCAAATTCCTTGATGAGGAACAATGGATTGCTGATGGCGATTCTATTGATATCACTCTTGATTTGAACCGCCGCGGTGATAATCGTAATGATATCACGATTGATGTTCCGTGGTACGGCGGCGGAATGTCATACGGCTCGGTCTCGGTTAACGTGATGATGTCACGCGCACTTAATGCCAAGAAGTGGAATACCCTGATGTCCACCGGTGAAGGCGGCTATCCAGAGGAATTGTATGCGGTGCAGGAAAACATAATCACTCAGGTTGCGACCGGCTATTTCGGAGTGGAAGAAAGGTCAATTATTGCCACACCAATAGTGGAATTCAAGTATGCGCAAGGCGCGAAGCCCGGGCTCGGTGGACACCTGTTGGCCTCAAAGGCTGGCGAGGAAGTTGCGAAAATGCGCGGCACGGTTCCATTCGTGTCGCTGTTCAGTCCGTTTCCGTTCCATTCTACTTATTCTGTTGAGGACCACATGAAGCATCTTGATTGGATGAAAACAATAAATCCAACCGCGCTGATGTCGGTGAAAGTCAGCACGCCTCACGACGTAGATATGGTTGCAGTTGGCTCTTTTTACGCAGGTGCTCACATTATACACTTGGATGGTGGTTTTGGAGGGACTGGAGCCGCTCCAGAAATTGCCAAGAAGAATATCGCGATGCCGATTGAGTTGGCAATTCCTAAGGTTCACAAATTCATGCAGAAGGAAGGAATCCGCGAAAACGTCTTGATAATTGCCAGCGGCGGAATAAGAACTGCTGATGATATCGCAAAATCGATTGCTTTGGGTGCAGATGGCTGTGTTTTGGGAACTTCCGACTTGGTAGCAATGGGTTGCACTCGTTGCGCGAACTGCGAGGGTGGACCGAGTGGTCGCGGCTGCCCGTGGGGGCTGACGACTACCGATGTTGAGTTACAAGAATGGGTGCAGCAGAGTTGGGGCGCGATGCGTCTTGATAACTACTACAATGCCTTGCAATGGCGGCTTCGTGAAATTTTGCGCAAGTTGGGACTCTCATCGGTGAAGGAGTTGCGCGGACGGACTGATTTGTTGCGATATATCGCTGGAGGTGATGAGTGATGTTTGCTTCTCGTCCGCGCGGAGATATTCCCGCAAACCCGGAAGCGATTATTGCTGCTCGTAAGCGGTTGACAGAATCGCTGCCGCGAATCGAGATGAATGATGAAGACGCCGCAGAGGGTGGCTGCGGAGTAATCGGCTTGGCCTGTGAAATTCCAGTCGCTGGCCGCCACCTATTCAAGTCGCTTGAACAAATGCGAAATCGCGGCAACGGCAAAGGCGGCGGCGTCGCGCTTGTCGGAATGGATGCTACTCAATTCGGAACTACAAATGAAATCCTACAGCAATCATACATGATTACAATCGCTTATCTGAATTCAGCAGTAAAACAAGCAGTAGAAGAAAAATTCATCCACGCAGTCTACCATGTAGACCATGTTCACGAAATGCCTACTCTCGATGATTGGAAGCAATTATCAGCATTGGAAGTCTGTCCGCCAGACGTTACCTGCTACTTCGTGCGCCCTCGCGAGGAAAGCATCGCTGAGATGTTTAACGAGGGCGGAACGAATCCGGGCGATTTTGATGATGAAGAAGCGATTCACTCCGAATTCGTATTCCGAAATACCCACAAATTGAACGTAGAATTTTACGCGCAGGACGGCCGTGCAGATGCCTTTGTTCTCAGTCACGGCCGCGACATGCTAATTCTCAAACTTGTTGGATTCGCAGAGGACGTCATCAAGTATTACTGCCTCGAAGAAATCACAGCCCACGTCTGGATCGGACATCACAGATATCCCACCCGTGGAAGGGTTACTCACCCCGGTGGCGCCCACCCATTTGGACAGGGAATTGATGTGGCGTTGGTTCACAATGGGGATTTCAGCAACTATACCTCGGTCAAGGATTACCTCGCTCAGCGCGGGATGGAGCCGCTATTTTTCACAGATACTGAGGTCGCTGCGCTCGGATTTGATTTGCATCAGCGCGTTTACGGCTATCCGTTGGAATATCTTATTGAGTCGCTGGCTCCGACTAGCGAGCTCGATTTCGTGATGCTTTCTGATGGGAAACAGCAAATTTACGAGGCGATACAAAAAACCCATATTCACGGCTCGCCCGATGGACCGTGGTTCTTCATCATCGCGCAAGGTGCTGGTAAAGACCACCACCGATTGCTTGGTATTACCGATACCAGTATGCTGCGACCGCAGGTATTTTCCTATCAACGCGGAGAGGTAGGAATCGCTTTCTGCGCCTCAGAAAAGCAAGTTATTGATGCTGTTTTGGACAGCCTTTCGGCTGAGGATAAGCGATTTTGGCGCAGGTGCGATGAGTATTGGAACGCGCGTGGCGGCTCGTATACAGATGGAGGCGCATTCATCTTTGATGTAGTAAAAAACAAAAAAGGATTTGAGTTGACGATGACCAATAAATTCGGAGAAGTCGTCAATACCCATCCCAAGGGAAATCCCGACTGTCAAGAGGCAGCAATGACCTCGGAAATTGAATTACCAGATGATTGGAGTCCAGCCAAGGCATTCGACATCTGCGTTGATGGCCTGCAAGAAGCAGATTGGCCAGCGGCGCGAGCCATGCTTTCGGAGATTAACACCCATTCACAGCAGGTGAGCCGAACCGATGCGGTTGAATTGCTCACCTTGTTGCTCGACCGACGCTATCCATGCGGAACCTTGCGGCGTAGCAGATGGCTGGATTGCGTAGAGGATACAATCGTTGAAATTTTGATGGCCAGCGCAAACTCACCGTGTGAAAATTTCACTGGCCAAATGACCATTGGCCACCGACCAGAACCTGCCTCACCTTCACAATCAATCGTCATAGATTGCAGGCCTTACCCGATTGAAGGCTCAGAATCCTTAGCGCGCGAAATCATTGCCTTGCTTGCAATCGGATGGAAAAAATTCCACATCATCAACTGTCACGGTCATCGTTTCATCGGTAATGGACTTGGCCCAGCAACAGAAGGCGTTCGCCTTGATGTCTACGGTAATGCTGGCGACTACTTAGGCAGCGGCAATGATGGGATGATTATCCACATGCATGGAAACGGCCAAGACCAAGTTGGTCAAATTCACAAATCCGGAACTCTGGTAGTACACGGAGATGTAGGCCAGTGCTACGGTTATGGCGCAAAGGGCGGCAAGATGTTCATCCTCGGAAACGCGGCAGGAAGGCCGATGATAAACAGCGTTGGAAGTCCAAAACTGGTTATCAACGGTACCGCTCTTGACTATCTCGCGGAGTCATTCATGGCTGGAGACCCACTCAAGGGAGGTGGATTCGTGCTGATTAACGGAATCAACTTCACCGGTGACGGCAATGTGGTGGAATTGGAAACCCCTTATCCGGGAGGAAATTTGTTCAGCCTGTCCAGTGGTGGTGCAATCTATGTTCGTGACCCGCATAGTCGTTTGAGTAGCAGCCAATTGAACGGTGGTGAATTCACTCCGTTGGCTGAAGCAGATTGGGAGGTTATCAAGCCGCTTCTTATCGAAAATGAGCAGCATTTTGGGATTCCACTACAACGTTTGTTGACGGTAGAAGGTGATGTTCGGGCTCCATCAGATGTCTATCGTAAGATTATTCCACTGAAGAATAAGGCACTCTCGGTCGAAGATGCGTGGGCTGGCAAGCACAAATGATGGGTGGTAAATCGTAAAGTGCAGCCCTCGGTCGCCGATATGTAATCAGGGCGTGTAGATCAGTTGGAAGATCGCTTCGTTCGCAACGAAGAGGCCCCGAGTTCAAATCTCGGCACGTCCATATAATCAATAAAAAGCGGACGTGCGAGATTTGAACCTAGCGCGAACTGAACACCAATAATCATCACAGCCGCTCGCGCACCAATCATCAAAAATCTAAGACTGAGTTTGAGGTTTCACAACCGCAACAATCGCTATCACAGCCCAAACAGCGGACAAAACGGCAAACGGCCACTCACCGGTATCATATGCACGAATCCCAAGCAAAATCTGACCGGTCGCCATCGCAGCGAGATACCTGAATGAACGACTAGAAACTACCCCTCGCGTCTCAAGCCCAAAAGCCAACATCACCAGTATCATGCCTGCGTAAGCCCCAACCATTGTCAATTCCATTTCACTCAACCGCCACACTCTCGCCCGCTTTCAAACTTCAATATGAAGGTCACCCTAACCGGAGAACGGCAATTCATCAGTTGGTCGCAAGGCGCGAAGCGTCGGATTGATAGCGCATCAATAATTGAGCGCGAAGGGGAGAAACATGCCAAAGGTGCGTAAGCCAAAGCGAGGTTGGCCTCGTATTATTGAACGATGGAAGCGTCGTCCGAGGTTTCGGGAGAAAAACTCCGGTGTTGGACTCCCTCCTTGTCCAGAATGCGGAAAATATGCCATGAAGCGAGATAATACCCGTGGGGAGATTTACTGCACGGTATGCGGTGCTCTCCTCGGCCAGTAATGAGGGAACTTCAAGAATTGCGCCTTGAAACAAGAGTCCATGCTGAAAAAGTCGCTATGAAGCGAGGGATGAGCCCTTGTCTGTCTATACAATTATTATCTATCTAGAGCCAGAGGGTGCCATGAGCCGAGCGTCAACAGTGGTGTTGCTGGGACTTCTTCTGGGTTCACTCATGCTTCCATCAACAGTTTCCTTCCACTCTGGAAATGGATCGGCATCAAACAACGGATGCAGTTGCCATGCGAGTGCAGAGAATGCAAGTACAAGCGTACAAATTTCAGGGGTTCCTTCTGCTTATGTTGCCAATCAGACATATTTGCTGAATCTCACGGTATCCAATCCTTACATGGCTTCAGGAAACGGTGGATTCAGGATGCTGAATCCCATTGGAACGATAGTTGCCGCCCCGGGTTTTGAAGACTCCATCCAAGAAATGGATGATGGTCAGACCCAAACGGCAAATGGCAGCCACCAACTTTCCTGGGAGTTCCTCTGGACTGCTCCCATCAATGGAAGTGGGTCAGTTACATTCCAGGCATTTGCCCTCGTAGCCAATGGAGATGAAAGTCTGACCGGGGACACTTGGTCCAGCATTTCTATCGATATCGATGAAGGAAATGGTACAAACGAACAGGAACCAGATGACAATTCAAGTGATTCTGCTGATGGTATGATTCCAGCAGTTGGATTCATACCGGTTATTGTTACCATAATCAGTTCGGCGATGATTATTCGAAAGTTCGATTCATAGTTGGGTTTGGACCCTTGTGAGTCCAAATCAACATGAAAAGTCCTGAACGGCTGGAAAAGTAGCTGTGAAGCGAGGGATTAACTCTTGAGGAAGGGGCTCCTCGCACTAATCCCGCAGTGATGATGACCTGATGCCGACTGCTGTTTGTAGTGAGGATTGATGGGCGAACTGAGCGGGACATTGTGAGCGAGGCGGGAATCCATTGAAGGGGGCCGAGCCAGCAGTTAGAGATATGCAGCCGGCACCTAACAACCAACAGTCGGCCGGAGCACATCCGATGCATGGTGCACCATATCACTCACCACCTGTGCAAACGGTGCCGTATTCTCAACCTCAGGCTATGCAACCCACCGCGCAACCCACTGCGCAACCCACTGCGCAAACTACTGTGCAACATTATGCTCAACCGATGCCTCAAGCCGCGCAGTTCCACTCTCCTACTCCTGCACCAAGCGGAATGATGTGGACTCCAGCAAGGCCACCGCCGCTCACCCCGCCGCCAAAAGGATTGCAACTCGCTCGTAACCCACGCCCGTGGAGAATGTATGGGAGGATTCTCGGCTTGGTCGTGCTGTGCTGGTTTTTCATTGAAAGCATTGCTGGAGGGATTATGTTCATGGCCTCAGGAGATGGGATTTTTTCCACCCTTTGTCTTGGCTTCGCGTTGGTTTTCCTGTTGGGAATTGTTTTGATGCGCAGACCTCGCACCGTATTGGTTGAGCGCGCGGTTCCCGATGAGGGCGGATTACAGTTGCACCCGCTGACCAGTGGGGGCTCATTAGCGACTAGAATGAAAACGAAATTTGAGAGGCATCTCATCCACGACGATTCAATTCTTGAGACGCCACAGACCATTGTATCATGGGCGATTTTTGTCGGGGCGGTAACGATTGCGTTGGTAACTGGAATTGTGGCGGCTTTGGGTGGTGTTGGCGTATTCATTCTCGCGTTGGTCATCATTATTCCAACGGTATTGGTCGGGTTCAGTATTCCCGTGATGGGCTGGTGGTCACACTCGACTTGGCGGCTTGGTTTACCTACCCGTAAGAGACATGCAGAAGCGTGGTTGATTGCGGGGATTTTCTCGGCCCTGCCTGCGATGCTCATCAATTCGTGGCTTTTCCCTATGTTGCTGCCAACTAGTCTTGGTGAATCGTCGCAGATGTTCCTGATGTTGACCGTCTCTGCTCCGGTCGGCGAGGAGACAATGAAAGGGCTGGCAGTATTGCTTTTCTTTAGTCAAATGCGGTCGCCGAGACACGGATTTCAAATCGGGTTTACCGTCGGTCTCGGCTTTGCAATCGTGGAGAATTTATCATACATCTTGGGAGCAGGATTTACCCCGGTTGCTGGCGATCCGATTAGCTTCGCTTTCTCAATCCTGATTCGTGGAATCGGGTCAATTCCCGGCCACGCTTTTTGGACATCATTGACCGGGGTTGGTTTGGGCTGGATGGCTTATCGGAGCCGCAAACGAGCGTTGATTAGTGCGGCTGCGCTTGGAAGAAAAGTTTCGGCACCAAAGGAAGAAGCGGTTGATTGGATTTTGATGGACCCGATGACCGGTCAAAAAATCGCCACCACTCAAGATGAGTACGAAGGTCAACAAATTGCCGCCTCAATGGCACAAATTTGGCATCCACAATTTACCCCACAAATTCCCATACCCGGCGGCAAGAAGGAATCTTTTGGACTGCCACTACCAACAAATGTAGTATTCGGATGGATGTTGGCAGTGGTAGGACATGCTACTTGGAATGGCTCATCCTATCTGGTGGATTGGGTAGCACAGAGTCTTGGCTGGCCTGATATTCTGACGATTTTAGTTTCCTTAGGCTGGATTGGATTGATGGTATGTGGAGTACTGCTAATCGGTTCTGGAATGCTAAGAGGAGTCAGAAATGCGCCTGATGGCAGCGATTTGGATGAACTTCAACAACAATTATCTGAACGGACTCCACCCTCTGTGAGCCGGCAAATCTTTACTTGAGTCTCAGCATCTTGAACCAAGAACACAGCCTTTAGGCTGTAGGTAACATTCAACCGAAGAAATCGTTTCGGTTGCTCGCGGTTACCGCAGGTGTGTACGATGACTCCTCTTGTCGGCGGGTTTGATTCAACCAACCTCGCCATCTCTCTCAGCCTAGTAGTAATTCTAGTCGTAGCGAGCAAAATACGACATATTCTAGACGCTGAAGGCACCATAGCGGCGGCTATTCTTGGGCTGATTGTCGGCATCTTGGGTCATTGGACTTGGCTGATAATTTTGCTAACTTTCCTGATGGCGGGTTTTGTTGCAACCCGCTGGCGATGGGAAGAAAAATTGGCCAAAGGTTTCGCAGAAGGCGAGGACGGAGAAAGGGCTTGGACCAATGTTATCGCCAACGGTGGGGTTCCCGGAATCATTGCGATTTGGGCTTTCTCAACTGGAGAATGGAGTGCCGCCACTCCGCTATATGCTGCTGCAGTCGGTGTGGCGGCAGCAGATACATTCGCCAGCGAATTTGGCTGTCTTGATGAACGAGTGAGGATGATTACAACCATGAAAAGTTGCGAGCAAGGCATCAACGGCGGATTCAGTCCGAATGGCCAATTTGCTGCAATCGCAGGCGCAGCGTTGGTCGGCGTAGTAGCAATCATTCTTCAAGCAGCACTCGCAGGCGAATTTGATGCAAAAAGTGCCGGCTTATTCATCGGATTCGTCACAACGATTGGATTCATCGGATGTCAAATTGACTCAATTCTCGGAGCGGTGCTGGAAAACCGAGGATACATCGGCAAAGGTACGGTCAATGCGCTGGCAATCTCATCGGGAACCCTGCTCGCATTCCCACTACTCGCCTATTTCGGATTGTGAGGCATTTTTCCAAGAATCCCTCGCGTATGGGTGCGCGTCGGCGGCCGAAAAGCCGCCGGGTTGATGTGGATGGAGATTCTCCGAACTTCTGTGACGACCAATCGTGGCGGTACCAGCACGACTAGAGTCGTACTCCTATCTGTCATTGCGCTAGTGATGCTCTCGGGAGTATCAACATCAAATGTTGACGGTTTGGAATCCCTCCCGTCGGGACCCGGTCTCGAATGGGAAATGCCGGAACTTCACTACCTTTTCATCAACGGAACCGAAGAAATTTCGGCCCTCGGCAGAACCTTCCCGATGGTTACCGGTCTGCCGGTAGGCCGTGCTGATTTCAGCAAAGTCGGCTCGGGGATAAACCCAATAATAGTTGAGGCAAGCAGCGAGCCGGTTAGTGAAACGGTATCAATGAATGGAAATGTTACCATCAAACTCTACGCCTCGTTAGATTCGGAAAATACCGGTTGCAGAATCTCCAACGGGTTTCCGGGAACACCTTTGGGTGCAGATACATCATTCATAGTGACTCTAACTGTCGGCTCTACAACAGTGATGGATGCAGAGCCGACCAACTCCGAAGTGATGGACAAAGATTGGCAAAACGCCCACGAATTCATCGTGTCTGCGGAACTAAACGCGACGATGAGTCCCGGAGACATGATCTCACTTACCATAGAAGTTGAGCACAACTGTGGACTGAACGGCATTCTGTGGTGGGGTACTTACGACCTCTCATCAGGGGTCATAATTGAGGCAGACATTCTCACTCCCAAACTAGAGGTGATGGTTGACGAGAATGGCGTGATGCGAATCGAGTTCACGCCAATTTCACCGTGGGGACTATCGAGTTATACCCACTTGATATTCGATGTATTGGGGCCATACGACTCTTGGTTTGAAGCGGTGCACTACGACTCAATGCCGCCCGAAGATGAACACATTGACCATATGGAATCGCCAGAACAAGGCACTAGATTAGTGGAAGGAAATCGCAGCGCGTTGACTTGGGTTGGCAACAAGACCCTGACCCCGGGTATTCATGCGATTGACGTCTGTCTGAGATTGATTGATGGTGACGAAAATATCCGATGCCACGCAATCGGAGTGTTACGATTTGAGGTAGAAGATGAAGACGCCGCGTTGTTGAGTGCATGGGTATTCGGAATGTTGCCTATCACCGGTGCTTTGGGATTCATCGGCTGGCTATTCAGGAGTAATATGCCGCCGTGGCCAGTTTTGGTGGTGATTTTATTGATTGCAATATCATCACTAGGCGCAATAGGCGCAATGCCGGATGTTAATCCAGGTGAAAATCGGCAAGAAAGTGCTGCTCCGTCATTCACTTTACTGACGCACGGAGGAGGCGATGCAAGTCTGCGCGAATTGCTTGATGGCAAGGATGCGCTAGTGCTTGGAGTGTTTACTATTGGTTCGCCTTCCGCTGACCTTCAAGCAGATGATTTCCGTGATACTATGGATGATTTCGGTGATTCTGTCTCCTTCGCCCAATTAATGACTGGAAAATCGGTGGAAATGGTTGACGGGGATGCTCACGCCGCCAATGTGAACGGGTCTTGGCCGCTGCTTATTGACGAAGCGAATGGCGGCGTCGCAGGACAATTACCGACTGGAGTCGCAGATGGTGTAATCATCATTGATGCGGCGGGATTCGTGGTAGATTGGAGACCATCTTCTATGTCTTCTACACAAATCAAAACAAGCGTTGATGACGCAATTTCAGGCGGAGGACGCTCGATTCTCGAATTATTCGGTGTCTCAACCCTGCTGGTGTTGTTACCACTTCTATTCGTCGGATTACCAGCGCGCAGGGTTGAGGCCCCAGAGGAAGTATTGGTTCCGTTCGCAGGCTGGTTAGGCACCTTTGGTGCAGCAACAATCGGTTTCACCGTCTGGGCATTACCAGTTAGCCTGGCAGCAATAATTCTTGGCGGCCATTCTTGGACCTACGTGGAATTAGCACTAACAATTTGGCTGGGCTGGCAAGCAGTATCTCTGATTCTATGGCAAAAAATTCCAGAAATAGATTTCCTGACAAAATTAGCCTACAACCGACTTCCAGAGGTATACCGAAAATGGCGGGATGAGGAGATGTTCATCTGGGATGCGAGAATGGGACATTGGCTCGCATGGATGCTCTGGGTGGCCGCTCCAACGCTGATTGCGCAGTTGGTTGGAACGCGAATAATTGCGGGTGGATTCGGATTCATCACCGGCCCGATGATGCTGATTATCATCATCCTGCTCGCCGGAGTTCTCACCTTGATGATTAGACTAATCGCTGCCATCGGTGGACCGATTTCACGACTTGGAGGCAGCCTTGCCCGACCACAGATGGCCCGCACATGGGGAGTTGTGCTGGCTGGATATGTGATTTGGTTACTCATTTGGCTAGTGCTTGGCCCGCTTTGGGCTACCTTCACTGGCTGAGGTCATCGGCGTAGCCGATTAGCCGATTTTGCTGTGACAACTTTGCGATATTGCTTAGAACCTTGACGTTTCAGCACCGTGGCTATGTCAGGAAAAATGAGAACCAGTTGGAGTGCGAGCAGAATCAGACTGCTAGAAGAATGTCCGCGCAGATACGCGATGAAGTATCTGCAAGGAAATGCCGCTTGGCCCGGTGGGCGGCGGGAGAACAACGGTGAGGCCGCCAAGATGTGGGGATTAGGTGCGCAGCGGCCGATATCAGACTACATGCGCCGAGAAGTAGGATGTTCGATTCAGCGGTTGTTGAAAGGAGTTCATCGGGGTGAGCCGCATAGTGATGGTGACCAAAATTCTTGGTTAAGAGATAGAATTCGCGCCGCCTTTAGAAAAGGCGGCAGCGGTGCTCATCACCAACTTTCAACAGAAAAAACCGAAGAATTAGTGCGAGAAGGACTGCAACGACTACAAGGAATCAGTAAAGTCCCAATAATCAAAGCAATTCTCGGCGGCGAAGCACAAGAATGGATGCAGCTTGAGCGATTAGAACCAGACATCACTGAGGATGCAGCCCTTTGGGTGATTCCCGACATCATCGCACGATTCAACGACGGCTGGCATCTAGTTCGTATCGCAATGGAGGCGGGGTCAACCGCACCAAATGCAGTGCAAAGACTGGAACTTGGCACCATGTTGGATTGGGCAGTGAGGCAACCTACCTTGCCTTCGCAACCTCACTCCTACTCCCTTACGCGGGTAGCGTGGAGGTGGAATGGCTGGGTGCAGTGGGCTCGTCGTGGGGATGAATGGTGGTTGGATGAGAGTCGCGAACTGCTCGCATCTGACCTGCTCCGGTTGCGCAGGGTGCATTTCCGATTGGACGGATTCGGGGATATTGAGTCGCTGGATGGTGCAAGCAAGCGAAGCCAATGTCGGGATTGTGGATACGCTCCGATTTGCCCTGTATCCCTATTCTAAGCAGGGATTGTGATTACCTATGCCATTGAATTAGCACAATTAGTTTGACGACTAGTCTATCAATGAGGGCCATTTTCAAAAGTTTGTGTACGAAGCACTTCTTTTCCGATTGAATCCGGAAGTTTGGCCAACATGGAGAAATGACATTCTTGCTGGTTGCAGTCCGCTCCCGCTGATTGACATCGGCAGGCGTATCCGAGAAGAATTAGGACCTGGCATTCCCATAATTGCTCTTGGTACAGATGGGCTAGGTGTTGTGGCCATTGGCAAGACCGTAACAGATGTTTCAGATTGTATTGACCCCGACTGGGCAGATGGCCCCCCCGAATACCAAGCCGATTTTCGTCAAATTAAACCTAGAATAGCGGTTCATTTGTCACTGGTCAATCCAATCGCCGATTTCCGAGAAAATGAGATTATATCGGGATTATTGTATCGGCGAGACACATTGAATCCGATCTCTTTGGAGATGTATGGAGAATTCGAAGCAATTTGTTGAATCAAATCAGTCTGTGTCAAGAGAGGATGCCGTGGTCATCGCTGGTGTCGAGATTACCAGCAGGCAATGCTGAGAGAACATCGTCTTGGACCAACCCGGACGCCTTGGCGATTCGGGTCGCAACAACCTCCTTTTTCTGAGTGCCCGGACTGATCCGAATCCATCGAGAACAGATTTGCGACACTACGGCGTGAGGCCCGACCAAAGGCAGCGGAATCCCGTTGATGGCAACGATTCCAAGACAGAGTTCCAAAGGCAAGTCGCGATACCATTGCCTAGTTCCGCGCACGATGAATGCACCTCTGCCTAGGCTCTCACCGGTCTCTGCAGTTTTGGAGACTTGCCCGGGTTTAGCATGGAATGCGGTCGCGCCGCCTCCCCCTGAACCCCAAGCGCGCGACCAGCATACAGCCATTTGAGCGGCAAAATTGAGAGTTTCATCGTCAAAGGATTCGGATTCTAACGACTGAGTGAGGCGGAATGATGGGACACCCTCAGGGAGCAATGGATTCGGGTTTGGGTCCGGCTCAAAACCCTCGGAGAGTTTGAGTGAACAAGAGGGCGCACCATGTAAATCGGCGTGGAAATACAAATCGTCCCTGCTGAGATGTTTGCGGACGATTGAATCGTTACCCTTTGCATCTCTGCCACCGACGAGTAGTCGTCCGGCTGGAAGCATGGTCCAACGGTTTCGCTCGAACCAAAAACGCTTGCTTCGCTTGCTCACAATCACGCGACCAGCCGCCTCATCTTTGGCTCGCTGCTTGTCGATTTTCTTCTGCTTTCGTTGAGTTTCTCTAAGGGCTGCGGCTGCACCACCTGCCCGATGCTTGTCTTTACGACCTTTGGAGAAATATCGTTGGGCGTTCTGGTGAACGCTTAGGTCGAGAAAAAGTGTGACCTTTTGGCCGGGTTTGTCTTCGTCATCGGGCAGGAATGCAAGGATAGTCCTCTCGGATGGGTCGCCTGATTCTATCCATTCAATCTTCTTGATTTGTTTGCGAGTAGCGGACCAGCCTTCAGCCGATACCGACTCATTGACTTGGTTGAGCAGACTGTCAATATGCTCGTAGTTGTCTTGTATGCTCTTGGCGATGTCTTGCGCAGCCGAACCCTTAGTCTGCAATTTTCCTATCGCGGATTCTTGTTGTACTTCTCTACGAGCGAGTTTTTCTGCCTCGCTATCGGCCTGTCCCGGTGCTGTTGACTCAGCAATCAATTCGGCTTCTCTTCGCGCGAGCGCACCCGCATCGTGGGCGCCCTTCCATCCATCAATGGCTTCTGATAGGGTTGGGAATATTATTGTGGGTCTATCCATGTGTTCTGGCAGACCGGATGGTCCAACCTCCTCACAGTGTTCGGCCATCAGTGAGTCGCGTTGAATTTGGTCGGTGGTTTTCTCCCATTCATCGGCGATAGCACGCGCGGCTTCATCGTTAGCAAGCATGGCAATCGCCGGAGAATCCGACTCGATTGCACTAAGAAGGCTTGTCAGTGCATTGAATAGAGCCGTCGCCGCATCAACATCAATTTCTGTCGGCGCTAGGTCTGGGGAAAGATTAGCGGCAGCGCATAGTGCGTTGGCGTAAACCCGACCAAGATTGACTCTACCACCAAGAGTATTGGCGAGATTACGGTTGGAAGTGGAAAGTACCTCGTGAAATGCTGCTACATCCATTCTGCGTGGGTCCATCGGTTCGGGTGGAAAATCGTAGGTAAAGCCGCGCTTGATGGTTCGCGACTCATATTTGACATGAGTAAGCGGCTGAATAATCACGCCCTCTTCATCCAATAGAATCACGTTACCGTCGCGAAACATCTCGATAACCAAATCTCGTCGCCCGTCTTTGGTGTCAAATTCCAACACCATAATTCGGTCAAATCCATGCTGACGGGCGTGGAGCAGTCTGCCGTTTGACAGGTATTTTCGCAGCAACATGGCAAAGGAAGCCGGTTGCATCGGCATCGGTCGGTCTCGCCTTGAGAAATAGGCCCTCTTTCCGCGCACGATGACAAGGTCTTGAGTTGGAGCTTCCTTCGGGTTGAAGCGGATGACCAATTGTTCGTAATGTGGCTGGTACATTTTTTTCGCTCTTGCGCCCGCGAGGGCATCAATTTCCAGCACCATGCGCGCAATATCGAATGATGACATCTGTTCGCGCATCGTCTCACTTCCGGCTATCGCGCCTCTGAAGGCGTTTGCCGCTCTCGCCCGTCCTTCAATAGCCAATCGCTTATGACGGACGGGCCCCACCTCTTACTGTGGCGGATAAGGGAGGCGAAGAGAGCGGGCTTGTCTATGGCCGCCGAGCACCGCGTTCACCGAGCAGTGGCTCGGTAGTAGGCGGCGAAGTAGATGAGGCCCTCACCGCCTTTTGGTATCGCAACCTCTTGGTTGCGGGAAAAGAACAGCCAGAATACGACGATGAGTGGGGCATTCACATCAATGCGGATGCTTTGGTAGAATGGTCGGCTGGAATTGCTACTGCGATGGAGCGCGATGGGGTGGCAAACGCCTCTGACCTCGCGCTAGACCTCTGTTTCATCTTCGGTTTTGACCACTGTTTTTTCCACCACTGCGTAGATGCGCAGGTCACCTTGCATGAATTACGCTCTTTCGCAGCCGATGTCCCGATTGGCGACCTACGCGCAAAATACTCTGAAATGGTCGAAAAACAACACAGTTTGCGGCCCACACCCTCGTGGTGGTTCGTAGTTGAGGAAGCGCTCGCGAACGCGCACGTCGCTCGCGACCCAACTCGCTTGGGTGGACTACGTGAGGCATTCATCCGCTACGGAATTCTGCCACAACCTATGGATGCTACCCGCGGCCCGTGGTCATTATGGGAACAGGCCGCGATGGACGAAAGGGCTTGGAACGCACTATCGCACATGGTTTGGCTACAACATTTGAAGGGAGAATTAGACCCATTGGGCATACTTCCAGAGGTTGAGATGATTATTGATGAGGGCGGAAATGATGCCGGGCTCAACCGACTGATTGACCGAATTACCGAGGCTTGCGAAGTGCAACCTGAGCCCGAGGGGGGCAAGTCGTTTGATTGGGTGACCGATATGCAAGGTATCCCCCACCTGCATTCATTTGGCGGTTTCGTGCAAGGGATATTCCGGCGACTTTCCATTCCTCTGTGGTTTCACGGGGGCAACGGGCCAGAATTACAGCGCAGATACGATATCGCCAACGGCGATTGGCCTTACGGAACTATCGAGAGATTGTATTCCCATTTCCGCACCAGTGGGGTCGGTGGAGGGTCTGATGACCCGTTTGAGGGAATGGATGATGAGTTTGAACTCGGGCCTTGATAAGGTCAATGTTGAAGGCCGTCCTCATTCAGCGTCAAACTATGGCAAGTGGCGACCGTACTGCTCTGCTAGATGGCGGCTTCATCGGAATGTCGCCGCCGCGGCATTGGCTTGGCTGGGTAGGGATTATTTTCGCCGTCTTGGTGATTATTGCTGGTCCACTGATGATTTTCGCCGAAAATGGAGTACCATTGCCTTTCATGTCCGCTGTTGGATTCCTGATTTTGGCTATCCTGATTCCTACTGGTTTGCAAGGAAAATTGCACAAGTTACGCGCTGAGTTGCGTCCGGCTGCGGTCAAGCAACAAAAAGACGCAGGCGGCACAGAATTGCAGTCGTTCTGGCGAGGAGCGACCATTCATCGTCCAACCTACGATGACCGCTCATGGGTATTTCCTTCGCCGGAAGAAAGCACTTGGCATTTGGAAAATCGGTATAGTGGGGATGCTGGCGGCGAACTGATTGGCGAACATCCGAATCGTATCGGCACTCCGCGTCCTTCCACATTGTCTGCATACGGGATTTTTGGTGGACTTGCTTACCTTTGCATTTTTGCCCAATTGTTAATCACACCAAATGCCGCTACTACCCTATCATACGTGCTAATTGGTCTTGGCGTGATTTGGTTGCTCGTATCCGTCATCATGTGGAAACGCGCATTGGCTATACAGGATACGCCGACCTCAAACATCCGATCTATGGCGGTCGGCACCCTAGAATTAGTCGGGCAAGTGAGACCATGGATTCATCACCCACCAACAGTCATTGTTGATGGTGACCCGGCAAAACACGCCGATGATTTGGTAGCATGGAATTGGAATTACGAAGTCTATGTTTGCAGACGTGAAACCTATACCGACTCCAAAGGCAATGTGCGAACCCGCGAAGTCTGCAATTGGCAGCAAGTCCGAAGCGATTCGGGGGGAACACCCTTCATTTGTCACGATGGCACGGGTGGAGTGTTGGTGCATCCGAGGTCTTTTCGCAGTCGTAACTATGGAAATCATCTGATTCAATGGGAATGCCGCCATTCAAGAGTCATTTCAACTCTGATGGTCAATCTATTCCTCTCTGGCGACGTGCGAAGGCATCGGTGGACATTGTTCGGACTGTCACTTTCTTCGCCGTGCTACATTTTGGGAACCGCTCGGAGCAGGAAGGATGAAGCAATAACGGCGGAAGAAATTGATAGGACAATTCAAAATTCTTTGCTTGAGGTAATCGGAGAAAAGGCAACCGGCTTCAAACCGCGGTTAGAGCGAGGAACCGAATTGAGTGCACTCGGTGGAGTTCGTAGTTCCTTAGAATATCTGGTAATCCCGACCGCCTCGTTACTGCTCGGCATCCTCTCGTTAGCACTTTGAGTGCAAGGTCACTGTAGATTTCGAGCCAACCATTCATCAATATCGCTGATAACTTCGGCCTCATGCGCGTATTGATTTGATGGGACTTCAACCAATTCTCCTTTGGGTAATTTGGCTGCAATATTGTGGGCTGCCCCTTCAGCATGCATTACATCGGACGAAGCCACACAGATAGCGACGGGGATGTGGATATTGGACAAATCTTCGGCGAGTTTGAACTTTTTATTGGCTTGAACAGAACGCTTCAATCTATACACATGTGCGTTGCGTAGTGTCCTTCTATACCGAATAAACTGCTTTTCTTCCTTCAGTTTCCATTTGAGATAGGGGGTTAGTATGTAGCGCAGCACGGGAGGGTAAAACCACCACGGAAGCCAAGTGAAAGGTATGGTCCATAATGGGAATTTGAACTCAGTATTTGGCGCGAGCATGAATGCTGACCGACCTTGTAATTCTCCTTTGGCCAGCCCATCTAACACCGCTGATGCGCCAAGAGATGAGGCAAACCAATCCACCTCATTCATGTTGGTTTCAAGTGATTCAGCCACTTTTGCTAAATCGGCGATATTCTTGTCCATAGTGAAGTCATGTTTGGTGAGTTTGCGACCTTCTGGAGGATTAGCGGTGACCTTTTCACGAGTTTCGATGTAGTGAATTAGTCGCTGCTGCGTCCACTTTCGCAGCAGCGGCTCCCAGCCTTCAATGACAGAAGTCCAGCCCGGAACCAGCATCACGGGGGCCCGGGCTGCTGCCTTTGCATCAGTAGGAGTGAAGGTGATCACTCGTAACTGAAAGCCGTCCGCAGCGTCAATGAGTTGGTCCTCAATAGTACAGTTAGGATGACCGAGCAGTTCCGCCACTTCGGTGGCGCTCAACTCATCACTTCCGTTATTCAGAACTCGATTTTCGGTGCGGCACGGACTTCAGCCGCAGCGACCTCAAAAGTGTCCTTGCGCTGTGCTCCCATTGTGGATGCAACGATGTTGGCTGGGATTACCTCAATCGAAGTATTCCAATTGGTAACTGCGCTGTTGTAGTATTCTCTGCGGTCGGCAATTTGATTCTCAATGCTGACAATTTCGTCTTGCAGATCGCGGAAATTTTGGTCCGCTTTCAATTCGGGATACTGCTCAGCGACAGCATAAATCTGAGGCATAATGCTTGAAAGCATACCTTCAGCCCTAGCGACTCCTGAGACATCACCCGCTTTGCGCGCGTTGGATGCCATCTGACGCGCGGCAGCGAATTCTTCCCAGATTCCCTTCTCGTGCTCAGCATATCCTTTCACCGTGCTGACAAGATTTGGTAGCATGTCGTAACGCTGTTGTAACAAAACGTCAATATTCGCCCAAGCCCGGTCACATTCGTTTCGAAGCCGAATCAGTCGGTTGTATGTCGTGATGTACCAAGCTACGATAATCAGCAGCAGAACGCTGCCGGCAACCGCGTAAATTGTACCAGTTCCCATGCACAGCCCACCGCGCCGCCTTCAATGAAGGTTCGCCCGACCAAAACAGTCTCACAATGCTGCCCATCCGCCGGCAGTTTGCTCAATAAAACCATTATTCTCGTGGGCGAGAAGATGCGATAAAGTTTGGTCAACTTTCAGCATCGGGTGGGCATCAGGAGTGTTTGAATATGCGATATCTGCGATTGATTCCAGCCGTGATTCGCCAGACTGAACTGCTTTGAGTACCGCTTGATGCCGGCTACTACGATGCTCAATGTAATGAGTTAGCAGCCGCGCTGGATTCGCTATCATCGGTCCATGCGCGGGGAATAACAAACGCGGAGATAAATCGCGCAATCGCGCTAGGCCGGATAGATATGAGTTCATGTCTCCATCTGAGGATGGGACCAAAATAGTGCCGAACTGCACGCAATTATCGCCACTGATTATCCCAGCCTTACCGACTAGACAAAGGTGACCGGGGCAATGACCGGGAGTGACGACAACTTGCCAAGTGACTTTTCCGCTCGGCCCATTCAAGGTGAATGAATCGCCTTCGCAGAGGATTTTGTCGGTATCGCACCGGGGTATCGCCTCGTGAGTTTCAGATGTTGCCCAAATCGGTGCGGTGTAAAGTTCTGAGATTTTAGCAAGGTCGCCGATGTGGTCTGGGTGCCTATGGGTGAAGATTGTAGCAAGGATTGTACTGCCGCTGGCGAGGATTTCACTGATTTTCGCAGCCAATTCGTCAAGAGACTGCTGGCTTACAGCGGCAGCGTCTATGATGACGCGTTCGCCGCCCGGCTCACCCAAAACGTAGCAATTGGTATGGGTGGCGGGCGGCAAGGTATCGGTAGGTAATGGAATACATTCAACACCGGGTGCAAACTCAATCCGATGTCCACCCGAAGGAACATCATTAGCGAGGAATTCACATGCAGTAACCACGTCGTAGTCCTTCGTATCCATAATTTCACAAAGGTCGCGAATCAGCGTTACCAATGGCGGTGGAATTCGCAATTCGTGAGCCAGCCACGCCTTCAACATCGCGTGCGGCTGCCACCAGCGGAACTCATCAAATTCCGCTCGGCCAGAAGGAATGGTCGGCTCAAGAGCGTCCTCGGACGCATCCTCATTCGCGGGAGAGTGAAGGTGAAAGTGGAAGAACCGATTGTCAAAACGAATCGGAGCAAGTGGCGGAGTAATTCGGTGAGTAATGACTGAAAATCCAGTCCCATCTGCAATTAATCGCCCAGAGCAAACTTCGTCCGCCCATGCCGCCTTATCGTCACAAATCCGGCTTCTCACCGCTGCATCAACCGCTACCAACCCACCGTTACCATCCGGAGAAAAGCCGACTTCCTCGACCAGTTCTCGCAGCAAAGCGCACAATGCAAGCCGTTCCTCCTCATCACGAGAAGCAAACCACTGCGGATTCTCTTGCAATGCTGTTCTATCCACCCTACTGACTCCGCCGCCGGGAAAAGCCCAGAAATCCGGAAAGGCTGGAACTTCTGGAACCCGATGAGCGAGCAAAATCTCGCCGCCCGAATCCGATGAACGGCTTACCATTACCGAAGCGGAAGGCCGGGGCTCAACAATCCGCGCAGCCGGCAGCGAAACACCCTCAGGCAACTCTCCCATAGCAGCCCGATACGGCGGGTCGCTTGAAGCCTGCCGCCCCTCTCGCTAGCATATGGGAGCCGACGACCCGCTCGCGCCACTGCTCGCAGAGGTTGCTTTGGAAGAACAGAAATCGATGAAATGGCGATTGATTGGCAGAACTCTGTTAGCATTTGCAATCGGCGGAATGATGGTGACTTGGGTTTCCAAAAATCTGTTCCAACTGCTGCTATGAACTGCAACGATTTGAAGACTGAGAATAGGTTGTGAAGGCTATGGGTCCAACGCTTACAATCGGCCACCACACTCCTGATGGGCAGGTTGTCCACCAAATCACAATTCCACAATTAGGGCTTGGGGTCTTCCTGATGGGGAAGGCTGGTGAATGCACGCAAGCCTGTCTCTGGGCCCTGAAAGCCGGGTATCGTCACATTGACACCGCGATGGCATATGAAAATGAACACGAAGTTGGGGTCGCTTTGGCGCAGTGCGGAATCCCTCGTGAGGAGATTTTCGTCACTACCAAGTTGCGGCGTCCGCATGCGGTTGGATTTGAAGAGGTGCAGAAACGCTGTCGCCAATCGCTTGAGAATCTTGGACTTGACTACGTAGACCTGTATTTGGTGCACGCTCCTCCCGAAGACCTCGCTCATCGCGAGCCGACATGGAAGGGAATGGAAGCCTGTCTTGACAATGGCTGGACAAAAGCGATTGGAGTCTCAAATTACGGAGCGCATCATCTTGAGGCGATGAAATCCTATGCGAAATATTTGCCTGCTGTTAACCAAATAGAGGTGAATCCGTGGCTGCAACGTGCCGAATTGCGCGCAATGAATGCAGAAATCGGAGCCGCGACAATGGCCTACTCTCCGCTGGCTCGCGGACACAAAATAGCAGATGAGAATGTTGTAGCCATCGCCGCACGTATCGGATGCAGTCCAGCGCAGGTGGCAATCAAATGGTGCGTTGACCAAGGTTGTATCACTATCCCGAAATCTAGTGATAAGGGTAGAATCAGCGAGAATCTCGCTTCACTCGGATACGACCTCTCCAGCGAGGACTCAGCACTCAAAAAACTCGACGAGAATTACATCTCCGGCTGGGACCCAACTACTGAGGCCTGATTGGAACTACCCACTCACACTAGCCGCCGTTGGCTCAATTGGCGAGTAGTCAAAGTTCACATTTGATTTAGATCGGAATCCTACGCTAAGTCTGACTGTACTTGATGATGAATTGAAGGGAATAAAACCGATTAGAGGTGCGATACGAGGTCATTGAGGACCGCGAGCGGGTCGTCTGCTTTGGTAACTCCACTAGCAAGCAATACTCCGACCGCACCAAGTTCAATCGCTGTCGCAACATCTGCACCGTTCTTCACACCGGCACCACAGAGCACCATCACATCCGGTGCGACCGCTTTTACTGCATTTACTGTGCCAGAAACAATCTCTGGGTCTGATGATGTTACCGAAATATCGCCGCCGATCAACTCGGGCGGCTCGACAGCAATCATCGTCGGTGAGAGAGCCGCCAACGCCATCGCTTCCTCGATGTCGGCTGCGCAGGCACAAACTGGGAATCCATCGGGAAGCATGGCGAGAAGTTGCTCTACATGAGCAAGCGATACTTTGTGCTCGGCGTGGTTGATGATAGTGCCTTGCGCACCGCGCGCTAGCGCGGTTTCAGGATGAAGAAATCCAGTATTAGAACCAAATCCGATCGGGTCCAAATGCTGGCTCCAAACCGTCAGAGCAGGTGCTGCTGCCTTTACTGCTGCGAGGTCAAATGGCGAGACTACCGCAACTAAATCGGCTCCTTCACATCCCACATCAACTTCTGCCATCGCGCGCGCTAATGACTCCGCAGCACCGGCGTGAGCGGTTTGGTAAGTCTTGAAATTGACAACTATCAGCGGCTTTGTCATCGTTTATCCCACCTGCAAACGCTTGTTGAACCTGCCGTCTCACTCACTCTCGGGGTAAGTGCCGCCTTGTTGCGTATACCCCGAAGGAATTTCTGCTCCGTAATCCACGACTACATCCGAAAGATTGGCATCGGCTCCGATGTTAGCATCTTGGCCAATCAAACAGCCCTGAATCGTCACACCACTACCAATTAACACCCCAGAAAGTATGGAGGAATCGGTAATCTCACTACCCGCACCAACGCTTGATTCAGCACCCAACGCACTGCGCAACAACACGCCTTCACACCGTGCGCCCTCACCGAGCCAAGAGCCGGACTGTGCCGCACTTCCGCTGCCCCAACGCTCTCCCTCGAGGCAAACGTGCATCCCTTCGATCCACGAAGGTGGGGTGCCTGCGTCAACGAAATGTCCTTCGAATGGGAATCCACTGAGTTGGCCTACCGATGCTATGTGGGTGAAAACGTCCCGCTCCATGCTGTGGGCTCCTTCGGGCATTTTTTCGAAGATGGCGGGTTCAAGGATGTAGCATCCCGCGTTAATCATGTTCGAGAATGCTTCTTCACGCGGGGGCTTTTCCTGAAATCTACGAATTTTTCCATCATCACCGAGATCGGCGACGCCAAATCTGCTCGGATCTTCAACTTCCCAAAGTGAGATAGTTGCCATCGTTGATTGTGCCCGGTGGTATTCTAGCATTTCAGCCACCGGCACGCTTGAGAGCAAGTCGCCGTTCATCACGCAGAAAGTTTCGGTGATTTTATCTCGGCAGTTTGCAATAGCTCCACCGGTTCCCAACGGTTCAAATTCCTCAATGATTGTCACCGGATATGGAGTCTTGATATTGTCAAAATGTTCTCGCATCTGCTCGATGCCATAACCTGCCGCCACCAATACCTCATCGACGAGGTCGCCGGGTAATGCTTCAACCACTCTCTCCAACAAAGTCCGGTCCAACATGGGCAACAAAGGCTTGGCCCGGTGGGTTGTCCACGGACGAAGCCGGGTTCCGAAGCCGCCGGCCAGCACGATGACCTTCAAGTGCATCCCTCAAACCAAGCGGGCAGAGAAGAGCCCTTCAATGGTGCCCTTCCCACGACTGATGGCATTCTAATACCGATTACCACGCGTCGCATGGTTCAAAGACGGCTTTACGGTCGCTCGGGCTGTCTTGCGGAGATGGTTGCTTGAACATCCACGAATATCAGGGTAAGACGCTGTTCAGGGCGGCGGGAATCGCGGTTCAGGACGGAGTGCATTGCACTACGGTAGAGCAGGCTCTTGCCGCTTACGATAAGTTGGGCTCAAAGGTGGTTGCAGTAAAAAGCCAGATTCACGCAGGTGGGCGTGGAAAAGGTTCGCTGTATGATGTCGTCTCCGGCGATTTGGTGATGGAAGGCGGAGTCAAGATTGCCTTCAGCCGCGAAGAAGTTGAAAATTACTCAACTGATATCCTTGGTCACAGGCTAGTCACCAAGCAAACCGGAGCGGCTGGCAAAATTGTCAACAACCTCTACATCGAGGCTGGCTGCGATATCGCACACGAATACTACCTCGCCATTCTAGTGGACCGCGAAAAAAAATTGCCACTCATCATGGCGAGTACCGAAGGCGGAATGGACATTGAAGAAGTAGCAGAAACCACCCCCGAAGCCATTCACAAATTACACGTTGACCTCACGGTTGGACTTACCGCCGCGCAAGCAGAAAATCTCGGGGAATCTCTCGGATTGGCCGGTGTCGCACTCGTATCGTTCACAGAAATGGTGCAAGGTTTGTTCGAAATCTTCGTTGCAAAGGACTGCTCGATGATTGAAATCAATCCTCTCGTGCGCACGCAAAGTGACCAGATGGTGGCCTTGGACGCAAAGGTAGGCTTCGATGATAATGCCATCTTCCGTCACCCCGACATCGCTGAACTACGCGACCTCTCAGAGGAAGAGGACACCGAAGTCAGGGCTAAGCAGGCCGGATTATCTTACGTCAAACTCGACGGGAATATCGGTTGTTTGGTCAATGGAGCGGGATTGGCGATGGCGACAATGGATGTTATCAAATTGTATGGCGGCGAGCCGGCGAACTTCCTTGATGTTGGCGGCGGAGCCGACGAAGAACAGGTAACAACAGCATTCAGCATCATCATTGAGGACCCCGCCGTCAAAGGAATTCTCGTCAATATTTTTGGTGGAATCATGCGCTGCGACATTATCGCTCGCGGAGTTATCGCAGCGACTCAGTCACTCGGTCTAGAAGACCCGTTGGTGGTTCGATTAGTCGGTACCAACTTTGAGCAAGGTCGGAAAATATTGGCGGAGAGTGGGCTCAATATTCACACCGTTGAGACTCTTTCGGAGGGTGCTGAAAAGATAGTTGAATTGGTCAGAGGTGGTCAATGATGGCCATCTGGATTGCAGAAGATGCAAAGGTTCTCGTGCAGGGAATCACCGGCAATCAGGGCACTTTCCACGCCACAAAAATGGTTGAATATGGCACGGATATCGTTGGTGGAGTTACTCCTGGAAAAGGTGGTCAAACCGTTGACCTCGATGGAACGGTGGTGCCGGTTTGGAACGGAATGCAAGAGGCGATTGAGGCGACGGCGGCGGATGCAAGCGTGATTTATGTTCCACCTCGTTTTGCCGCAGCCGCCATCATGGAAGCGGCTGATGCATTCAACGATGTGAAAGGCGGCGGTGTAATTGTCTGCATCACCGAAGGAATTCCCACTCTTGACATGGTTCGGGCCACCGCGCATGTGCGTAACATTTCCGGAGTGCGTCTAATCGGCCCGAACTGTCCGGGCATCATCACTCCGGGAGAAGATGGTGGAAGCAAAATCGGCATCATGCCCGGCCATATCCACGCCAAAGGAAGAATCGGCGTTGTATCAAAATCCGGCACCTTGACCTATGAGGCAGTTGACCAAACCATGAGCATCGGTGAAGGACAAACCACCTGCATCGGCATCGGTGGTGACCCGGTGAATGGAACTGGGTTCATCGATTGCCTATCAGCATTCGAAGCCGACCCGGATACAGCAGCCGTGGTGATGATTGGAGAGATAGGTGGCAGCGCCGAGGAGGAGGCTGCTGAGTGGGTCGCTGCCAACATGAGCAAGCCTGTAGTCGGCTTCGTGGCTGGAATGACCGCACCGCCGGGAAAAAGAATGGGGCATGCTGGAGCAATCATCAGTGGTGGCAAAGGAACCGCCGCCGAGAAAGTTGCAGCGATGGAGGCGGCGGGAATCAGATGTGCCAATGACCCATCAGAAATCGGCGCAGTTCTTCTCGATGCATTGAAGGCTGCGGGCCTGCGTTGAAATTGTGCGTAGGAACCGTTACAATACTCCCCTCTAATGCAATTTCATGCGAACCACTTCTTTGCTTGCCACCACCCTTCTGATTTTCACTGCCTTCGCAGGATGCTTGCATGATAATTCAGTTGATGACATGGATCCTAATACTGGATGTTTGGTATTATTACAGACCGTAACCGATAGTTCCAACAATCTCGGCTTTTCCCAATCCACCAACTACACTTACGACTCCGGTTGCCGAGTCACCGCCACTGAATCCAATGGAATGACCTATCAGAACACCACGTATGACTCGGATGGCAACATCGCCACCATCGAGACTGCAGTCACAGTTGATCAGGGTGCCAGTTGGTATTACACCAACATGAC
>Ga0066376_10000150_pt1 | contig 59069 bp, 44 predicted proteins | sample Knorr_S15_td_Bot_FD_77009 | JGI IMG/M metagenome (GOLD analysis project Ga0066376, IMG submission 77009) | Marine microbial communities from Southern Atlantic Ocean transect - Knorr_S15_td_Bottom_ad_5009_LV_A | ecosystem: Environmental > Aquatic > Marine > Oceanic | place: Southern Atlantic...
AGCAGCAGGCCAATCGTGGCACCCGAGCCGACCGAAAAACTGAACACGTCTACGTCGTTGGCGCCGTCGATTGTGACGAAGTCGGTCTGGGATGGCAGCACCGGGACGTCGACCGTCCCGTCGCCATCACTGTCGACAATCGCGGCCGCGTCACCACCCAGGATCACCGTCGTGTCGGCAATCGGTCCCAGCGGCGAGGCGGTCGCGGGAGTGTCGTTCTGGGACATCTTCTCGTACGCGTCGCCGTAACCACGCTGCACTCCCAGGATGTCGTCGAACTGGGGACCGTCGACCGGCCCCCACGACGTAGGTTCCAGCAACTTCGACTGGTCCTCGGGGCAGACATGGGACAGGCCGATTCCATGAGCCAACTCGTGGGTCACCGTGTCGCGGAGGTTGTTCGAGTAGTTGCTGAAATCGTCGAAGTAGCTGTCGCTGGTATCGATGACCATGTCGCCGAACGGCGGCTGGAAGTTGAAGGCCAGAATACTAGGATTGGGACTGCCATCAATATACCGCCCGCCAATTCGGATATCAGGCCGTACGCCGACCACACCGGGCTCATCAATGAATGCCCCGCCATCATCTTCGGATTCGTGAATGAAGTTTATGGCCGAGAGTGATTCGATGCGGTCGAAGACCATTTGAAACAACGCGAACCAGGTCCGATTCGTGACGTCCGGACCAGTCGCTGTTTCACGATAGCGCGAGTCGAAGTTGGCGATGAGATCGCTGTCCGCCGCCGCACCGGAGTTTGGACCAAAACGTGGTATGTTGGTCCCGTCAGGGAGAATGCCCCAAGTCAAATTGGTGGGATCACCTTGGCTCAAACCGGGTCCGTCGGTCGCGGTTATTTTCCAACGACTTGCATCGGGTGCCGTGAATCCAAGCTCTGCGACCAGGCCGGCGTAGAGATCTTCAATGAACTGATCGGTGGTTCCCGGCGCGAACAGAAACAGGGGGAACTGTATTGCAGCGGGACCGTCGTCGTCGACGATCGTGACCGTCCCCTGCCCCCCGGCAATCCTCGCGTTCTTGGCACCCGAGAGCACCACGTCAAACGTCTCGTCACCCTCGTCCTCGGAGTCACCCTGCACCGAAACCGTGAAGGTCTGAGTCACCTGGCCGGGAGCAAACACCAGCTTGCCCGACGTCGGCAGGTAGTCCTCGCTCACCGCCGTGGCCGTGCCGTCGCTGGTCGAGTAGTTCACCGAGACCACCTGTTCATGAGGCCGCGAGAGCGTCACGGTCAGGGTCGCATCGGTCCGGTCGGTCAGGCCATTGAGGATCACCTCGACATTGTCGATCGCCCACGACTCGTCGTCACCACCCTGGTACCCCGCACCACCGGCAAAGAACTGGATCGTCACGGTGCTGGCGGTATGAGAGATCGCGTCGAAGGAGGCATCCAGACCAAGGTCCCAGGCCGAGTCGTTGATGTAGATCGGGTGACTGCCACCGGGGGGAGCGAACAGGTTGTTGCGATTGTGCTGCAGCCGAACGCCAGGGGCCGGCGCGTAGACGTCATCGGCCAGAAGGTCGTAGGTGTCACTGGTCAGTTGCTGGTCGAACGCGACGCTGTAGACCAACTCGCCATCAACGGCCACGCTGAAAGAGTCGGGATAGTCGACCGGGTCGGCCTGGACATCGCCGGCCGACGTGTTGCCGTCCCAGTTCTCGATGATCGCCAGCAGGAAGTTGATGTCCAGGCTGGTATGTTCCGCCAGGTTCGACAGCACCAGAGTGATCGGCTCGGACGCCTCGCTGCCGGGAAGTCCTGCCGTTCCGCCCGTGGCGTTGTGCAGGAAGGACCCGGTAAACCTGTTCGAACCGCTGCCCACGCCTTCGTAGCCCTGCAGGTCGATGAGACCCGACGAGCCGGGGACCTGGGTGAACTCGAGCGGCAAACCGGTCTCGAAGTCGGTGGTGAACACCACCGCGCTGTTGTCGTCGCTCCCCTCGGGATTCACCGTGGCATCGCCGATCGAAATCGTCCACTGCTCCTCGCCGTCGATCAAATCGTTGCCGGCGCCGCCGTCCATGTGATCGAAGCCGAACCCGCCAAACAACACGTCATGACCACCCTGGCCACGCATCACGTCATTGCCGGAATTGCCCTCAAGCAGGTCCCCGCCGGGTCCGCCATACAGACTGTCGTCGCCGTCACCACCCAGCAGCGTGTCGGCGTTGTCGCCCCCGTTGAGGCGGTCGTTTCCGGCATCACCCTGCAAGAGGTCGCTGCCGGTACCCCCGTTGAGCGTGTCGGGCTCGCTGCCACCGGACAGCGAATCGGCGCCGCCCTGGCCGGATAGGAGATCGTAGCCGACGCCGCCGGACATGAGGTCGCCGCCGCTGCCGCCAAGCAGCACGTCGTCGCCGAGGTCTCCGTTGATCGTGTCGTTGCCGGAACCTCCGTTGAGCGTGTCGTTGCCCTCGCCGCCACGGATCAGATCCGTGTCGTGATTGCCCGATACCCGGTCATTGCCCGAATTGCCGTACAGAGAGTCCTGGCCGTCGCCTCCGCTGATCGTGTCGTCGCCATCACCACCGCTGATCGTGTCCTGGCCGTCGTTGCCGTAGAGCTGATCTCGGCCGGGACCGCCGTCGATCAGGTCGTCACCGTGGCCACCGCTGAGTACGTTGTCGCCGGTGCCACCAAACAGACTGTCCGAACCGTGACCACCATCGATCACGTCGTCGAAATCGGCACTGGCACGCACCTCGTCGTCGCCCTCGCCCGCGTCGACACTGATCGACTCCAGCACGCTGAAGACAAGCGAGTTGATTCCGCTGAGATCGATCAGGTTGTCGCCCTCGCCAGTAACAATCTCGATGCTCACCAGCGACGAGGTCGTCAACGTCGGAGGAATGCTCGTGTCGGGCTGGCCGTCAACCAACAACTCCACCTGACCCGGCGACTGGGGATCCTCGCGGATCACCAGGTCCTCGCCCGCGTCGGCCACAATCGACAGCCTTCCCTCGAGCACGATCGCGGTCACCGAAGACAGCAACGTCCGGTCTTCCAATGCCTCAACCAGCCGCCGCGACACTCGAGGCGGTCGCCTCCGCGTCACCGAAGTGCCACCGGTCAGCTTGGTCCGCAAACCATCCAGCCAGGATCTCAAATGCATCGTCCCATCCCTGGGGTGTCATCATCCCTGCGCACAGCGAGACTACGACGCCTCCTTGTCTACATCCCCTCTTTGCCATCCGTGTATTCATTACAATGCGACCAATCAGCACAATTGCGCCGATTCGACCGGCAAAACACACGCACAATCGCTACGACCGGAAACGTCGACGCAGCTTGCCCCGCCTGCCAAAGCACCCGGGACAAGCCTCGCCTGGGGTCTGATCCGCCTGCGGCGGACCCCCCAGTTTGGCCTGTTTCCCCTGGAGCGTCCCGCAGGCGGGGCCTGAACCCTTTATTCCAACCGCCAACTCTCGCCCGAAGGGGTCACCCCGCCACGGGTCCGCCTACGGCGGATCTGACCCCTGCAGCCCTCTGGCGATCAAATCCCCCCAACTGCATACCCTCCAGTCCCTCAAGTGGCTACGATGCGGCCGCTTTGTGACTCTTCGATGGCCTCCCTTTCGAGGCCACAGATTCCCCACACGCTTCCTTCACCCCTCGGTACGGGACGGTTGATCCATGGCAAGTTCAGAGTTGGCAGGAGACTTGGCGGCGCCCATGTCGCGTCAGAACAAGCTGCTCTTCTGGGGGTGCTTTGCCGCACTGATTGCGACCGCCTTCGGGTTCATCGTCCGCGCGATGCTGATGGATTCCTGGGGCAGAGAGTTCGGGCTCAACAAGACTCAGCAGGGCGAGATCTTAGGTGCGGGGCTGTGGCCGTTTGCCATCAGCATCATCCTCTTCAGCCTGATCATTGACCGCATCGGCTACGGCAAGGCGATGATTTTCGCCGGTGTCTGCCACGTCATCCAGGCGGCGATGCTCTATTCGGCCGAGGGCGAAAACGCCTACCAGATGCTCTACTGGGGATCGATCATCGGAGCCTTGGGCAACGGCACCGTCGAGGCGGTGATCAACCCGGTCGTGGCGACCATGTTCCCGCGCCAGAAGACCAAGTGGCTGGCCATCCTCCACGCCGGCTGGCCCGGCGGACTGGTGATTGCCGGACTGCTCTTCATGGGTGTCGCCAACACCAACGCAGAAGGCGTGATCACCCACCGTTCGCTGATCATCGGGCTGACCCTGCTGCCGATCATCATCTACGCCGTGATGCTTTTCGGCCGCACCTTCCCGGTTCAGGAACGCGTCCGGGCAGGTGTCTCGTTCAAGGAGATGCTGCAGCAACCGGGCATCCTCTCGTGGGCGGTCGCCGTCGTGTTCGTCGTGCTCGAAGTCGGTCGCGTCTTCGAACTCAGCAACAACATCAAGATCATCCTCATGGCAACTCTGATCATCCCGTATGCCGCCTACGTCCAGAAACTGGGTCGGCCCATCTTCTTCCTGATGGTGCTGATCATGTGCCTGCTGGCCACCACGGAATTGGGCACCGACAGCTGGATCACCCCGCTGATGACCGGCGAAATGGACGCCGTCGGAATCAGCGCCGGATGGGTGCTCGTCTATACCTCGCTGATCATGATGGTGCTGAGGTTCTCGGCAGGGCCGATCGTGCACGCCTTCAAGCCACTCACCCTGCTGGCTGGCTCCGCCCTACTCGCCGCGGTCGGACTCTACCTTCTCGGCTCCGTCAGCGGCTTCGTGCTGATCTTCGCCGTCGCCACACTCTATGGAGTCGGCAAGACCTTCTTCTGGCCCGCTACGCTGGGAGTCATCTCCGAGCAGTTCCCCAAGAGCGGCGCGCTGGGGATCAACATGATCGCCGGAATCGGCATGCTCTTCGTCGGAACAATCGGAGCCCCCTGGCTCGGGTATGTCCAGGATGTGGACACCAACAGCACGCTCAAGGCCGATCACTCCGCCGTCTACGAAGAGACGGTCGCCAACACACAAACCAAGAGCTTCCTGGGCCTGATCGACTACAAGAGCGTCGACGAAACGAACGCTACCCCTGGCGAAAAGGAGACCATCGCCACGGTACAGGACGCTTCGAAGAAGACCGTGCTCCGTACCGCCACCATTCTGCCGATCACAATGCTCGTGGCCTACCTGCTGCTGATGACCTACTTCAACAGCAAGGGGGGCTACAAACCGATCGAATTGATGGGCGGCGAGGTCGCCGAGGCGGCGGCCGAGGATGCCTCGAATGAAATCACACCGGCCTCCGACTCGGGTCAGGCCGGGGCCGATGGTGATGCCGATGTCGGAGGGCAAACGAGCTAGGACGGATCATCACCCGTGGCCAACTCCGGCCATCGATCCGACCACCCGGCAACCTGCTCGAAGGCCCGGCTGGCTCGTAGCACACCCGCGTCGTCGTGGCGTCGGCCGACCAGCTGAAGCGCGACCGGTAACCCCGCGGCCGTGAACCCGCAGGGGACCACCGACGCCGGTTGACCGGTCAGGTTGAACGGGTAGCTGAACGGAGTCCACAGCAACGGCCTGGCCTGCTGCCCGGGCATCGGAGGTGCGTTGTCGTATCCAACCTCGAACGCCGGTACCGCCGTGCCCGGAGTGACCAGCAGGTCGAACTCGTCATAAAGCGCTAGAACCTGCTGCCAGTAGTCGAACCGATCGAGTGCCGCTCGAGCGAACTCGCCACCGCTGAGCTTCACGCCTTCGTCGACGAGCACCTTCAGGCCCGGGTCCAACTGGTCCCCCTCGGCCGCCAACCGCGGGCCCAGCGACCCGGCGATCCCGCCATAGAAGTAGATGTTCCAGCACTCATAGGGGTCGGGCCAGTCCAACGACACCGTCTCGACACTCGCCCCGGTCTCGGAGAATCGCTCGACCGCTTCGGCACACAACGCCGCCAGCTCGGGGTCGACCTCGCCAAAACCCATGTCCGGGCTGTAGGCGATCTTCCAGCCCGAGATGCCCTCGTCGAGGACCTCGCTGTAGGAGACCGTCTCGGCGGGCAATGATGTCGAATCGCGGTCATCGGGACCGGCAATCACATCGAGCACCAGGGCCGCGTCGGCCACCGTGCGGGTCAGCGGCCCCTTGTGACGCAGCGAATCGACCGTCGTGGCCGGGTAGTTGGGCACGCGACCATGGGAAGCCTTGATCCCGAACAGACCGCAGAACGCCGCGGGGATCCGGATCGAACCGCCCCCGTCGGTGCCGATCCCCACCGGGCCCATCCCCGAGGAGACCGCCGCCGAGGCACCGCCACTGCTGCCGCCGGGCGTCCGATTCGTGTCCCACGGGTTCCGCGTCGTGCCGAAGACCAGGTTGTCGGTGGCTCCCTTCCAGCCGAACTCGGGACTGTTGGTCCGGCCGATCAGCACCGCACCGGCCTGTCTCAGCCGGGTGATCACCGGAGTGTCCTCGGGCGTCACGTTGTGCTCGAACCACTTCGACCCGAACGTCGTCCGCTCGCCCTCGATGTAGAGATTGTCCTTGATCGAAACCGGCACACCGGCCAGCGGACCGGGGTCCTCGCCCCGCGAGATCCGCTCGTCGATCGATGCGGCACTCGCCCGGGCCGAATCGGCCATCGAGATGCAAAAGGCATTCAGGTGCACATCGAGCACCTCGATCCGCGACAGAATCGCCTCGGTGACCTCGACAGCCGCGAGTTCACCGCTTCGAACGGCGGTCGCGATTTCGACGGCTGTCATCTGCCAGATCGGATTGTTGGGCATCACGGGTTCCTGGGGTTGATTCGATTCACCCGGTCTCGGGCAAGAACGACGGCATGTTGATTCCATCAAATGGCTGCCAGTCACCGCGGACCTGGCAGAAGTGCATCTCGCAGTTGCGAGCACCCCACGAGTACATTCGCAAGACGAGTTCGGCCTTTTCCATCGGCACCAGGAACACGGGTGTTCGACCCGGATAACGATTCAGCCCGTCACGGATCAGCGCCGCGGCGGACTCCTCGTCCCGTGCCACGCACGGACCGAGCATGTTCATCGCCTGGTGGCCGCAGCTGATCATCCAGCCGTCGAGCCCTCCGTCAGGGTTCTCACAGACCGACACCGACCAGATGCCCAGGTCGTTCTCGATGCAGTAACGGTAATCCTCACGCCGTGTGATCCCGCTGACGGCCACTTCTAGGTCGGCCATCGCCTCGACGTCATGATCACCCGCCTCACGGACATCTCCATCGCGTTGCGTGGCCTCGTCGATGCCTCCCTCGGGCACCTCCAGCAACATGTCCTGGTAGGCATACCGCGGAACAAAGCCGTACTTGTTGTAGAGCGAGAACGAATCGAGATTCAGTGCGCTTTGTGTCAGCCGCAGCGAGCCGTAGTTGTTCGACTCGGTGAACTCGATGATGTGCCGCAACAGCGCGCTGCCCACGCCATGCCCGAAGTAATTGGGATGTACGGTCATGATCCCCAGCGACACGTGGTGTTCGCGAGGATGGTAGAAACACGATCCGAGCAATCGAGAGGTCCGGTCGTTTTCGGCCACCACCGTGCAACCCGGCTCCAGGGCGTGGTACACGTCGTAGAAGATCTCGGTCACCACCGGCCCGCCCCGAAAGATGTCGGACATGCCGTGGCGGTTGTACCACGCGTTGATCGACGAGTAGATCAGTTCGGCCACTTCCGACCTGTCGTCATCGGCCATCGGTCTCAGGGTGTAGCTGTCCATGGCGGATCGGAGGATCGGATGATCGGAGGGTCGGATGATCGGAGGGTCTGGGAGACGGGCCCGCAGTGGGCCGAGTCACAGCTTACGGCAGCCTCCGGCGACCGACAACTTGGCCGGACATTGCCGGGGTGTGAGGAATCGGTTACCAAGGAGGGACCGTGAATTCGACGTCACCCCACCCGACGACCGATCCGCTGGCCGAGACCATCTCGGCCATCCACGACAGCCCCACCCGCGCCGCGCTGGCGATCACCGGCGGGGGCAGCGGGGCCCTGACCCGGCTGTTGGCCGTACCCGGTGCCTCGCGAACGGTACTCGAGGGCCAGGTCCCCTACTCCGCCAGGGCACTGATCGACTACCTGGGCACGCCACCCGATCACTTCTGCGACGACGCCACGGCACTGGCCATGGCGGTGGTGGCCTTCCAGCGAGCCACCCGCCTGGTCGACGACACCTCGGACAGCAGCACGCTGCTGGGCCTGGGTGCCACCGCCTCGCTCGCCTCGGACCGGCCCAAGCGTGGCGACCACCGTGCGCTGGTCGCCCTGCAGACCGATTCCAGCACCACGCTGGCACGTCTCGATCTCGAAAAAAATGCCCGCACGCGTGCCGAGGAAGAGGACCTGGTGGCGAGATTGCTGATCGACCTCTTCGCCGAGGCCGCCGGAGTGACGGATCGTCCCGAGTTGTCCCTGGGCGAGGCCGATGGCCTTGCCATCCGACGCAGCGTGGCAGCTCCCGAGTTGGCCGATGTCTGGAACCGACGCACGCCGATCGCCTGGAGCCTCACCGACGGCGGCTGGTCACTGGAACCGCCGGCCCCGCCGGCCGGGATGCTCTCCGGGTCGTTCGCTCCACGGCATCGAGGCCATGTCGAGTTGCAGCAGGTGGCCGAGTCGATCCTGGGCGGGCCGGTGTACTACGAGTTGCCCGCGGTCAACGCCGACAAGCCGCCGCTGGACTTCGAGACGATCGAGCGACGGCGCGAGGCATTCACCGATCGGCCGCTGGCGGTGACGTCGGCACCCACCTTCCTGCAAAAGGCCCGGCTGTTCCCCGGAACCACGTTCGTGCTGGGTGTCGACACCGCCCGACGGGTCATCGATCCCCGCTTCTACGACGATGATCCCCGCGACCGCGACCAGGCACTGGCCTCGATCGCCGAACTGGGCTGCCGGTTCCTGGTCGCCGGTCGAGTCGACGACAACAGCTTTCAGGACCTCTCGTCGCTGGACCTGCCCGAGGGTTGCGGGCAGCTGTTCGAGGCCATCCCCGTCGACGTGTTCCGTTGCGATCTGTCCTCGAGCGGCATCCGCAACTCGGGGTCTGCTGATTGAGCGGCGTGGTGCCGTGGCCAGGAAACGCGTCAAGTCGAGACGACCGTTCGACCGATTCCGACTACAGGTCGTTACCGGTCCCGGCGCACACGCGCCGGCAGGGAAGCTCGATGAATCTGCGAATCTCCAATCTCCGCCGCGGGACCGCCGGGCCAATCGGCCTGATCTGCCTGATCTGCCTGATCTGCCTGGTACTGCTGGGTCTTTGCCCCGGTCGACTCGCACTGGCCGAAGACCGGCCGCAGCGAAGTCGGAGTCCGGCTCGACGGGTTGCGTTGGAGATCAAGGAGATCGAACCGGCCACATCGTCCCGGGACGCCCGCGACACGATCGCCGCCGCCATCCCGCTCGATCAACTCCAGGATCATCACCGTGCCCAGGTCGAAGCCCTGCTCGCAAAGCGGACTCTGTTCCGCTGCCTGCCGGCGCTCAGAATCGAACTCGAACCATCCAGCTACGAGTTCTACCGTCGGAACCCCGAGGTGGCGGTGGCCGTCTGGCACGTGCTGGGCATCTCGAAACTCCAGCTCAAACCCACCGCCGCGCCCGGCCTGTTTACCGTCCAAAGCTCCGACGGATCCGACGGGATGATCGAGATCCTGTTGCAGACCGAGGATTTGCTGATCGTCCGCGGCACCGGCAATTGGCACTGCGGCCTGCTGCCGACCCCGATCCGCAGCGAGGGGCTGGTGGTGCTGCGGCATCGCTTCGAGCAGGACCGAAGCGGTCGACGCTTCGTGTCTCACCAGGCCGCCCTGTTCCTCACATTCCCTCAGAACTCGGTTCGCAACGTCGCCCTGCTGGCCGCACCGGTGACCCACATGATCGCCGATCGCAACTTCAAGGACATCAGCCTGTTCCTGAGAATGATGCATGTGGCGTCGGTCGAGCGGCCCGGCTGGGTCGAGCGGATTGCCGGTCGGCTCGAGGGACTGAACCGGGCCAAGCGGGACGCATTTCTGAAGTCGGCCGCCCAGGCGGTGGTCGCCGCACGTCGACGCCGCGAATCGACTTCTCAGCGCTGAGTCGAACGCGGCTTGAGTACCACGGCGACGAAGCTGATCACGCCCAGCAGCGGGATCACCATCAGCACCAGCCGCGGCCGCCAGCAGACGACCGCCACCGCGGCGATCACGATCACGAACAGGCTCGGCGAGATCTTCGTCCCGGCCCGCGATCCGAAACGGCCAGGCAGAGCCAACCACAGGCAGCCGATCAGGACCCCCACGCGGATCATCGTCCCGAACGCACCCTCGGCCCATTGACCAGCCGGATCCCACCACCACACAAAAACGGCACCGGCCAGGAACCCCAGCGATACGAAACCCACCAGCGGGCGACTCGGACCCTGATTCTCATCCCTCATGCCGGCATTATGCTCGCAGTTCGGCCGCAGGATCAATGACAGTTCTTCAGCACGACATCCCTCAGGCCGGGTCCTGTTCCAGCATCACCCGCAGCAGGTCCAGAGCGGTCTTGGCCGATCGGCTGCGAGTGAACGACACGTCGCCCAGCAGGATCAGTGACCTGGTCTCGACACCGCCGGGTCCCGCACACGCTACCCAGGTGGTGGGAGCCCGATCTTCGGGATCGTCGGGATCGAAGGCCGGGCACTCGGCCACCGACAACGCAAAGTCCGATCCGTTTTGGAGACGGCATGCGGTGGCCAGCTCCCGAGCGGCCGACTCGCTGTTCCCAGCCCCCGCGGCCAACTCGACCCCCAACGCCCTGGAGATTCCCGCCGAGTCTCCCAGGACCTGGCCACCGACAAAACACCCCTGCGACCCGTCGACATCACTCAGCCAGGATGCCAGCACCCCACCGGTCCCGACCTCTGCTGTCGAGAGCGTGTGCCCCCCCGCGAGCAACCGCTCGATCACGACACTCTCGAGCGAATCGTCGCCCTCGCCGAAGATCAAGGACCCCAGCCGACTTCGAATCTCAGCACCGACCCGCTCGATCTTCTCGAGACACTCCGCCTCGCTCGCTCCGCTGGCGTTGACCCTCAGCGTGATCGTCGCCTCGTGCACGGTGATCCCGACTTCGGGGTCGTGATCCCGGGCGGTCAGTTCCCCGAGCATCTCCTCGGCGGTCGACTCCCCGACCCCGAAGCAGTGCAAAAGCGCCCGCCGCATGACCTGACCGGACCCGGCCAGTCGAGGCCTGACCTCGTGAGAGAACATCCGTTTCATCTCGCTGGGCACCCCGGGCATCGCCACCAGTTGACACACCCCCGACTCGCCGCGGTCCCGTTCCATCCAGATCCCCGGTGCGGTGCCGCGAGGATTGGGAATCGCCTGGCTGCCCTCCGGCAACATCGCCTGCACCCGGTTGCGATCGGGCATCTCTCGGCTGCGGCGGGCAAACAGGTCGGTGATGTGAGCCAGGCAGGCCTGATCGAGCACCAGTTCGACGTCCTCCAGCGCGGCCAGAGCATCGCGGGTGATGTCATCCAGCGTCGGGCCCAGGCCTCCGGTGATCAACACCAACTCGCAGCGACCCGCCGCGATCCGGAACACCTCGGTCATCGCCTCCAGCGAATCCGACATCGTGGTGTGGTAGGCGACCGGGATCCCCAGCTCGGCCAGTTCGAGGCTCAGCCACTGGCTGTTGGTGTCGAGCTTGGCTCCGCTGGTCAACTCGCTGCCGATCGCGACGATTTCCGCCTTCATCCCGTCCCGTTCTCCCGACTCTGCCGACTCTGCCGACTCTGCCGACTCTGCTCAACCGCAGCAGGGGTCATGCCCGCCTGTTCGATGACCTCGTTGTAGACCGCCACGGTCCGCTTGACCATCGCGTCGGTCCCGAACCGAGCCATCACCTCGGCCCGACCCGCCTCGCCGATCGCCCGGGCCCGGACCGGATCGTCGAGCAGACTCAGGACCCCCCGAGCCAGTGCTGTGCTGTCGCCCGGCGGCACCACGAGTCCGGTTTCGCCGTCGCGGACGGCACTACAGACGCCGCCTACGGCCGAGGCAATCACCGGTCGGCCCAGCGACATCGCCTCGAGCATGATCGTGCCCAGTCCCTGCTGGAGCGACGGCAGGCAAAAGGCATCCACCGCCGCCAGCGCGTCGGAAAAATCGGGCCGGTTCGGCAAGAACGTCACTCGGCCGCGGATCCCCAACTCACCGGCCAGCCGCCTCAGGTTCGACTCCTCGGGACCGGATCCCGCCACCAGGAACTCGACGTCCCGCCCGGTAGCGAGCACCTTTTGAGCAGCACCCAGGAAGTAGGGCACGCCCTTGACCGCTTCGAGCGGTCCGGCGGTGCCGATGCTGGGCACGTGGTCCGATTCGAGAACCCCGACCAGCCGCTCGACCTGCGGAGCATCGACACCGGCGGGTATCACCTCCACCCGGTCCGCTTCTATGCTCCCGCGGTCCACCAGTGCCTCGCGAACCGCCTCGCTGACCGCCAGCACTCTGCTGAGTGCTCGAGGCATCCGCAACGGCTCGCGGTCGGCGACGACCTCGTTCACGCTGACCACCAGCGGCCGACTCCAATTCGATGCCAGCCAACCGCCCAGAGACGCCAGGCGACGCGACTGGACATGGACCAGGATCGGAGGCAGGTCGCGGAAGTCTCGAGCCAGCAGGCGACGAATCAGCTGGCCGATGACTCGAGTCGAGAGACCGGGGTATTCGCGGATCTCGACTTCGCGGCGGGTTTCTGCCGAGAGACGCGCGGCGGAACTGCAGACGATCAGCGGCTTGAAACCGTGCTCCCCAAGATGCTCGGCCAACCGCAGAGTCATCGCCGTGCTGCCGCGGACCTCAAGTTCGCCCGCCAGCAACAGCACACGCAAAGCAGATTCAGAGCCCGCGTCGGCCACGACGCCCCTTCGGACGCGAGAGAATTTCATGGACCAGCACCGCCTGCCGGATCCCCTCGGGCCGAGTCAACAGCCCGATCAGGCTCTCGGCCGACAACGCACTCAGACCGTCGTCCCAGACCTCAGCAGTCTCAACCTGCGTGCCGTCCGAGGAGCCCAGGTGAGAAGCCACACTCTGCTCGACGCCGTGACCGAGGTCCTGCTCGACCAGGTTCTCCATCCGCTGAGACGGAAGGTGCTCGTCGACGTGCGAGTCGACGTGCGAGTCGACGTGTCGTTGACCGATCACGTGCCGATCGACCAGCCGTTTGGGCTTCTCAGGAGGATCGGGTTGAGCGGCGGGCGTGGATCGAGCCTGGCGTGGTTGTTGACGAGCCGGCTGGGCGGGTGCCTCGAAGGCGTCGTCGGCCTCCGCGACGTTCGCCGCAGGCGGCTTGCCGACTGTTCCCCGGACTTCCTGCAGGAACCGGTCGATCTCGACCTGCACCCGGCCGCCCTCATTCCCCCCCGCCGCCGCGCCCGGCGCCGCCGCCGCGTTGCCTCCGGCCGCCTCCTTCAACTTGTTGGCCATCCAGCCGATGAAGGCGATCGCGCCGATGACCAGCGGCAGAAAATCGGTGATGTCGGCCAGCAATCGCATCAAGACTCTCCGGATCTAAAACCCAAGCCGACGTGAGCCGGGTCTAATCGCTGCCGCCGGTACGACCGGCGATCGTCTGACGCATGTCAGTATCGGCCTGGACGTTCTTCAACTCGTAGTAGTCCATCAACCCCAGCTTGCGGCTCTCAAAGGCCGCGGCGATCGCACGAGGAACCTCGGCCTCGGCCAGCACGACCTTCGCACGACTCTCCTGGACCTTCGCAATCATCTCCTGCTCACGTGCCGCCGCCAGAGCCCGCTGCTCCTCGGCCTTGGCCTGGGCCACCCGCATGTCCGCCTCGGCCTGGTCCGCCTGCAAACGAGCCCCGATGTTCTCGCCCACGTCGATGTCGGCGATGTCGATCGAAACGATCTCGAAAGCGGTCTGGGCCTCGAGACCCTGGCCGAGCACGGTCTGAGAAATCGAGTCGGGGTTCTCGAGTACGGTCTTGTACGAAGCGGTCGAACCGATCGCCTGGACGATGCCCTGACCGACCCGAGCAATCACCGTCTCCTCGGTTGCACCACCAATCAACTGGGTGATGTTGGTCCGCACGGTGACGCGTGCTCGAGCCTTCAACTGGACGCCGTCGCCGGCGACCGCGTCCAGAGTGCCGCTCGTCTTCGTCGCGTCGGGACAGTCGATCACCTTGGGGTACACACTCGTGCGGACCGCATCGAGCACGTCGCGGCCGGCCAGGTCGATCGCCCGGGCGGTGTCGAAGTCGAGATTCAGGTGGGCGCGGTTGGATGCCACCAGGGCCCGGATCACGTTGGGGACGTTGCCGCCGGCCAGGTAATGTGCCTCGAGGTCTCGAGTCGAGATGTCGTAGTGGCGGTACAGCTTGGCCTGCGTCGCCATGATCTTGCTGCGCACGATCACCGTCGGATTCACCTTCCGCAGGCTCATCACGATCAGGTTCAGCAGGCCGATCTTGGCACCGGTCGTCACGCACTGGATGTACATGCCGAAGTAACGCATCACGATGGCAAAGATCACCAGCACGATGATCCCGCCAATCACCAGAGCGACTATTCCCGCCGGGCCAGTTAGAAAATCCAAAACACTCACCCCACTCAAAGATCAGACTCGTGGATCAGCCTCGCCTCGAACCGGCCGCCGGCCTGCAAAACCGAGGCCCAACCGACCGGAACCTCTCGCTGCTGTTTAACCCTCAAATTCCGCCAAGTCAAGGGGCGCGTCGTCGGGATCCGAATTGGCACTCCCCAGCGGCCTCTCGGTCGGCCGCACTCGCAGACGATTGCCCCGCAATCCGGTCACCTCGACCACCTCGCCGCTGTCCAGCATCATCCCGTCCCCCTCGCAGTGCAGCCGCTCGCCGTCGACCTCCACCATCCCGCCGGGATTGAGCACCGTGACCGTGATGCCGGTCCGACCGACCTGGGACTCCAGGAAATCCTTCTCCTCCTGGTACCCCGTCGTCAGGTCGCCCTCGGGAGGCTCGAGCGTCACGTGACGGCCCCAGGCGGTGTGAGGCAGGATCTGGATCGCGCCCAGGATCGAGAGTGGGACCAGGACGAAGGCGGCGGCCACGAACGACCAGAAATAACCCGGCGATTCATTCCACCACGCCTGGCCGGCGAACAGGATCGACGCCACCAGGCTGCTGATGGCCAGGACCGTGATCAAACCGCCCGACGGGATGAAGAACTCCGCGGCAAACAGCAACACGCTGATCGACAACAGCACGAAGGCCAGGATGATCGCGGTCTCATTCTCAGCCATCCCACGTCGCTCCGCAACCAGGACTCTCGCCTCGCCCAAACCACCGCAGCAACCGCAGCAACCAAACTCCACGCCCGGATCAACCTGCAGTTGTCGCGCGAGACCATTCTAACCCCGACTGCACAGCAGACAATCCACCAGCACCCGGACCACCCAACGCTCGCTCGATCTATCGGACACCCCGCCGGGGATCCGGTGCACGCCAGATCCAACCGCGTCGATCACTCGCACGCAACGAAAAGAGCGGTGAAGCTGCGGTGGAGGCTGCGGTGGAGGCTGCGGTGGGGTGGGGCGACTGGGCACGGATCACCACGGGGGCGGTCCGACGTGCGGCCCGTTCTTGAGGTCGCCACCCGGCCAGCTGGCCCGAGGGGACCCCAGGGCTCCGCACCGCCCAGGCCATCCACTCGCGCTCCAGTTCCTCGATCGACACCCCGCCGTAATTCGACCCGACCGCGGAATCCCAATCTCCGCCAGCGGCGGCCTCAAGGAAGGCCAGGAAGCGGATCCGTCCCCCCCGCTCGACCAGGAACCTCACCAGGGAAACACCCTCGGCGTACAGAGCCAGCATCGCGCGGCGATCCGAGGGATACTCCGACATCTTCAGCAACCGCCTCAGAGGGATCCGGCGACCGGTCTCAAACAGCTTCACGACGGCCCGCTGCTGTCGTCGCCGCTCGGCCAACGATTCGGCCAGCACCGCCGCTCCCTCATCAGCCCACCTGGGGACCGGGCGACGGAACCGGCAGGCGAGGACGGTGTGAGTCAATTCGTGAGGCAGGATCGATTCGAGCACCTCGCCGTCGGGACCCTGCAGCGTCATCTGCCAACCAAAGACCTCGCCGCGGCGGAAACTGAACGTCGTCGCACCGGATGCCCGAGGATGATTAGGCCGAACCAGCACGCGGCAGGGGGAGGCCCATCGAGGCATCTCGTGGCCCAGCCATCGCACAGACAACTCGCGACGCTGCACCTCGGCGGCCAACGCGACCCGAGTCGCCAGTGAGCGTGTTTGGGCTGTCACGATGAAGTTCGGTGTCTGGAATCGGGCCGCGGCCAGGGGCTCGGGACCGCTCAACAGGCCCACCACCACCGACAGCAATACCGACACCAACACCCATCCCGGTCCGGGCCGAAGCCTCGGCCGACACCAGCCTCTTCTCATTCCGTCGCACACCATCGGGAACCTCCCTATTCCCCCAGGACTGCCCCCCGGTTACCGGAATCCTGCTGCAATTTGCAGACCCCCAACGCACAATCCCCACGGCAACGCGTCTCGTTTTCACGTGCTGATCCAGTCAACTCTTCACAACACAAGGCACCACCGATACTTATCGACACTCCCCAGCGCCCGAAGATTTGCCCCACCCCGACTCGATTCGCTTCAGTGCTCCCCTCCACACCCCTCGATCGATGTAAGAGTTACACTCTGGCGGGCCACGGCAGCAGAAACGACGCTCGGCGCGGGCCGGTCGTGACCAGATCCCGGTTGACGGATCGTTGCTTGAAAGCGACTTGGGGCCACGTTACAACGACAGCCACGCATCGGGATCCGTCCCGTTGGCCGAATTCCCTCGCTTGTCCCCGTAGCTCAATTGGATAGAGCGCTGGCCTCCGGAGCCAGAGGTTAGAGGTTCGAATCCTCTCGGGGATACTCGCTCTGTTCCGCCGGTTCCCCTCACCCGACCGCGGTGACTCCATCGAGACTCGCTCATGAACCACCTCCTCGCCCGTTCGCTGTGCTCTCTGACGGTCCTGTTGTGCATCGCCGGCCCCGGTGAGGTCGAAGCGGCCGACAACGTGCTGACATCTTCCGAGCGTCGTGCCGGCTGGCAACTGCTCTTCGACGGCAAGACGTCCGACGGCTGGATGACCAGTGACAGCAAGCCGAGTCGTCGTCCGATCGAGCAGTCGGCGATCAATCCTCACCGCTGTGGAGCGTACATGATGGTCCATAAGAAGATGTGGACCGACTTCCGCCTGAAGCTCGACTTCAAGATCAGCCCCCGCTGCAACAGCGGGATCTTCTTTCGAACTTGGACCCTCAAGAAACTCAATGGCAGGGACGTCGGCTTCAACGGCCTCGAGATTGCCGTCGACGACACCCGCACGGCCGGCTACCACGACACCGGCGCGCTGTACGACCTGGTCAAGCCGACCCGCAACGCGATGAAACCTGCTCTGGAGTGGAACCAGATGGAACTGACCTGCCGCGGCCCCTTGGTCCGAGTGGTTCTCAACGGGGTCCCGGTCCTCAAAACCAACCTCGACCACTTCGACAAGAAGCACACCCGTCCCGACGGCACCCCTCACAAGTTCCCCTTCGCCTTCAAGGACCACCCGCGACGCGGTTACATCGGGCTGCAGGACCACGGAGCCGACTGCTGGTTCAAGAACATCAAGCTGCTGGACCTGAGCAAGCGCCCTCGGCAGGTCAAGCCGCCAGCGGACCGAAAATGAGCGACAAGGACACCGCGTTCCAGATGTCCGCCTCGAACATCCGCTTCGGGCCGGGTACGACATCGGAGGTCGGCATGGACCTGGCCGACATGTCGATCGAAAAGGCGGTGGTCGTGATCGACCCGGCGTTGGTCGAATTGCCGACCGGGCGAACGGTGATTGCTTCGCTCGAGGATGCGGGCATCGGGTACGAGGTCTTCGAGAGGGTCTCGGTCGAGCCGACGGACCGGAGCTTCCAGGACGCGTCGGACTTTGTTGCTCGAGGCAACTTCGATGCGATCGTGGCGGTGGGAGGCGGCAGCACGATCGACACGGCCAAGGCTGCCAACCTCTATGCCACCCACCCCGCCGATTTCCTCGAGTTCGTCAACGCACCGATCGGGCGTGGCCGTCCGGTGCCCGGTCCGCTGAAGCCGTTGATCGCGATCCCGACCACCGCGGGCACCGGCAGCGAAACGACGGGAGTGGCGATTTTCGACTTCGTGGAGATGCAGGCCAAGACCGGCATCGCGCACCGGCTGCTCAAGCCCACGCTCGGCATCGTCGACTCGGACAACACCAGGACCCAGCCCGCCGCCGTCGCCGCCTCAACCGGCCTCGATGTACTCAGCCACGCCCTGGAATCCTACACCGCGATCCCGTTCAACCAGCGTCCCCGGCCCGAGCGACCGACACTGCGGCCCGCCTACCAGGGCGCCAATCCGATCAGCGACATGTGGGCGATCCGGGCGCTTGAGTTGATGGCCGAGTACCTGCCTCGAGCCGTCACCGACACCTCAGACGAAGACGCCCGACGACAGATGATGCTCGCCGCAGCGATCGCCGGCATCGGCTTCGGCAACGCCGGAGTCCACCTGCCTCACGGGATGTCCTACCCGGTGGCCGGGATGGCCCGGGACTTCGAACCGCCCGGCTACGACGTCGACCACCCCATGGTCCCTCACGGCATCTCGGTGATCCTCAACACCGTGGCGGTGGTCCGCTTCACCGCCGGCTCGGATCCCCGCCGACACCTCGAAGCAGCTCGAGCACTCGGTGCCGACATCGCCGACGCCGACCCGCAGGACGGAAGCCAGGCAGGTGAGATCCTCGCCGATCGAGTCCTCCACTTCATGAAAACTCTCGGCATGCCCAACGGACTGGCCGCCGTGGGCTACACCGATGCCGATCTTCCCGCACTGGTCGAAGGCACACTGCCTCAGCACCGCGTCACGAAGCTGTCGCCGCGGGAGGCGACTCGGGAGGATCTGCTGGGGCTGTTTCAGGACTCGATGCAGGCGTGGTAGGTGATGCCACCCCGTCAGCCAGACCGTCCTCATCCGCGTCCCCGTTCTCGTCCTCATCCCCGTCCTCATCCCCGTCCTCATCCCCGTCCTCATCCTCTTCGGCCTGGAACGACTTGATCACCAGCATGATGGCGCCGGTCACCAGGAAGGCATCGGCGAAGTTGAAGACCGGGTAGTGGTACCTCTGTCCGATCTGAGTCTCGGGGTCGCCGAAGGTGAACAGCAGGAAGTCGCGGACGGCGTAGCGAATCTGTCCGGCCCGAACCGTCCCCTCGGGGTAGACCTCCCCGTGGCAGCCGGCTCGGTCGTAGAGATTTCCGAGGGTGCCGGCCAGGATCAGTCCCAGCGCCACCGTCAGCCAGGTACTCGAACGGCCTCCCAGCCAAAACAGCCAGAAGAAGACCCCCGCCACGGCCACCAGCGACAGCAGCGCGAACAGCCAGGTCCAGCCCTGTCCCACGCCGAACAGTGCGCCCTCGTTGAAACTGGTCGTCAACTCGAACGTCGCCCAGCCGCCGACGATCGGTCGTCGCACGGCCGGGATGAACTCGGGGTCGAACGCGAGGTGCTTGCTCCAGAGATCAGCGACGAGCCCGACGATGGCCAGAATGGCGAAGACGACGATGGCTCGAGTCTGCTCGGTTCCCGCCCGAACCGCACCATCGTGCACGCCGTCCCTGTCGTCCCTGTCGTCCCTGTCGTCCCTGTCGTCCCTGTCGTCCCTGTCGTCCCTGTCTTTCATGGCGTCCCTGCCATCCCTGTTTTTCATTGCGTCTCGGATTCGCGCAACCGCTCACACTCGATGCAGCACCGTGTAAAGGGAATCGCCCGCAGCCGTGGCTTTTTGATCCGCGCCTGAGACGGGGTCTTGCCCAGCTCGAGACACTTTTCGCAGCCGCCGTAACTCCCCGCGTCGATCCGCTCGAGTGCCTCGGAGATTTCCCTCAGAGTCTCCTGCTCGTTCTCGACAAACCGCAGTGCGAAGTCCTGCTCGTAGTTGTCGGTGCCGACATCGGCGATATGGGTGGGGCTTCTCGAGTCACCGCTCGCGTCGCCCTTGGTCAGCGCCCCGTCGGTCAATTGCTGCACGTCGCCGCGCAGGCGGGCACGCAGTCCTTCGAGCAGCACGCGGAACTCCTTGAGTTCCTTCTTCGAATACACGCCCATCGAATCGCTCTCCGACACCATCCGCATGACCGCCCGGGGGCCGTCAAATGCGCGCGGCATTATGATGCGGTGGTCGCGTTCGGTCAAGCAACGCCGCCGGGCCCGGATCAGGCAATCTCAGGCAATCTCAGGCAATCGCCTCGAATACCGGTTCCCCGCCATGAGCGATATGCACAGGTCGGCCGCTGAGGTCGTCGACGGTCATCGCCGAATCGACCCCCAGCTGGTGGTAGATCGTCGCCACCATGTCTCCGGCCGAGACCGGACGGTCGGCGGGATAGGCGGCCTGGGCATCGCTGCGGCCGACCAGGCAGCCCCGCTTGATGCCGCCTCCAAACAGCAGGCTGAACCCGCATTGCGGCCAGTGATCGCGACCGGCCTTGGCGTTGATCCGCGGAGTCCGACCCATCTCGCCCATCAGCACCACCAGGGTCGTGTCGAGCAGTCCGCTGGACTTCAGGTCGCTGACCAGCGCGGTGACCATCGCGTCGAGCACCGGCAGGTGACCTCGCAGCATCCCGAAGGTGTTCCCGTGCAGGTCCCAGTGGCCTCCCCGTTGAGCCTCCCAGTTGACCGTCACGAAGGTCGATCCCGCCTCGACCAGCTTGCGGGCCACCAGCGTACTATTGCCCCACAGGTTGTCGCCATAACGGTCGCGGACCGACTGAGGCTCCTTCGAGAGATCGAAGGCGGCCCGGGTCTTGGGCGAGGTCAACAGGCCGAAGACCTGCTGCTGGAACTTGGTCATCCCGTCGACTGAGCCGTTCTTGTCGATTCCACGCAAGCGGGTGTCGAACTGCTCGAGCAGGCTGCGGCGGCGGTCGAGACGATCGGCGGTGACCGACGGCAACTCGTCCAGCGACGGCAACAGCGGTGCCCCGTGAGCGAGCACCGGGTCGTAGTCCCCTTTCCCCTTGCGGTCCCACTTCGGGTCGCAGACGGTGAACAGCGGGTCGTAGCGGCTGCCGAGGTACCCGCCGTAGGGTCCGGCACGACGCAACGACTGGCCGTAACCAGGAAAGGCCGGCATCAAGACGTAACGGGGAACGTCGCGAGGTCCGATGTCCAGGTGCTGGCAAATCGAACCCATGCTCGGATGATCCGACCGCTTGGCGAAGTAGTTCTCCGCGTCGTTGCCACCGTCGAAGCCGGTCAAGACGTTGTAGGGGTTGTGGCTGTTGTACTTGTGAGAGTAGCTCCGGATCAGAGTCGCCTCGTGCATCAAACCCGCGATGCCCGGCATCAGGCTGCAGATCTGCAGGCCGGGAATCGAACTGGGAGTCCCGATCATCTCGCCCCGCACGTTGGAAGGCGCACGGGGCTTCAGATCGAACATGTCCATGTGAGGCGGACCGCCGAAGAGATTGATCAGCACGACGCTCTTGGCCCGCTGCCTCAGCTCGGTCTGCTGCTGCCTCGCGTGAAGCAGCGTCGGCAAGGAGACTCCGCCGAAGAGTCCCAACCCTCCCACGCTGATCGCCTCGCGACGGGTCACCCCGTCGCAGGCCCGTCGTCGCTCACCAAGCACGCGCAACATCGTCTGGATCTCCCTTGAGCTTCAATCGGTAGATTACCAGCAACCAGCCACCTTTCTCAAGAGGGCTCAGGCTGTGTTGACGTGACGCGACATGACGCGAGGCATCTCGACCTGACGCGAGGCGTATCGAGTCCACTTCACCGGCGTGCGATCCCGGACCCAGTGCGGTACGGTGTCGGCCATCTCAAGTTCGCTCCCGCTGCCCGCTCCCCGCACCTCGGACCTCGCCGTGAAACGCCCTCGCATCGCCGCGGTTGTCACCGAATACCGCCGCTACTCGCACGCCCAGCACATCCTCGACCGCTACCTGTTCGGCTACAGCTGGAACGGTCGTCACCACGTCCCCGACATCGAGCTGGTCTCGCTGTACACCGACCAGCGACCCGACGGCGAGCTGAGCCGCGACCGGGCGAAGATGTTCCCCCGCATGAAGATCTACCCGACGATCGCCGAGGCACTGTGCCGGGGTAAAGGGAAGCTGGATGTCGATGGTGTACTGTTGATCGGCGAGCACGGCAACTACCCGACCAACGAGAAGGGCCAGCGGCTGTACCCTCGCTACGAGTTCTTCCAGCAGATCGTCGACGTCTTCCGCAACAGCAAGCGCAGCGTCCCGGTCTTCAACGACAAGCACCTCTCGTGGAACTGGGACTGGGCCAGGGAGATGGTGGAAACCTCCCGCAAGCTCGACTTTCCGCTGCTGGCCGGCTCGAGCCTGCCGGTGACACGGCGGATCCCACAGATCGACATGCCGCTGGGGGCCGGGGTCCAGGAGGCCCTCTGCGTGGCCGTCGGCGGAGTCGATGGCTACGACATCCACGCCCTGGAAGCGATGCAGTCGATGGTCGAACGGCGGCGGGGTGGCGAGACGGGGGTCGAGTGGATCGAGGCGGCCCGGGGGGTCGACGCCATCGTCAAGGCACTGGCCGCCGGGTCATTCGAACAGGGTGGCTGGGACCCTCGGCTGTTTCGTGCCTGCCTGTGCCGCAGCCACCGGCTGGTTCCCACCCGCGAAGGCTTCAACCACACGCTGCCGAGCAACGAGCAGATCGAAGGCCTGATGCGCGACCCCGAGAACCGTAACACGCCGGTGCTGTACCGCTACCAGCACAGCGACGGACTGAAGATGAGCATGCTGCTGATCGAGGGGGTGGTCCACGACTTCACCTTCGCCGCCCGGCTGACCGATCACCCCCGACCCCTCTCGCTGCAGATGTTCCTGCCGCCACGGGAAGTCTGCAACTTCTTCAACCCGCTGACTCACGCCACCGAAGACCTGTTCCACGATGGCCAGACCCCCTACCCGATCGAACGCACGCTGCTGACGACCGGCCTGACGGCCGCCGGAGTCGAATCGCTGTTCCGAAAAGGACAGCGGCTCAAGACACCGCACCTGGACATCCACTACCGGCCGACAAAACGGTCGACCTACTGGAGCAACTGAAGATGACCCAGCACCCAAAGAACCGCCGCGAGTTTTTCGAAACGACCGCCGCGGCAGCGCTTGCCGGATCTCTGATCGCAAACGCCGATGCGGCCGCCGAAGACCGATCCGTACCCCGGGTCCCAAAAGTCCCAAAAATACCCAGGAAGCGGATCGCGATTATCACCACGCTGTGGGCCTACCTCAGGCACGGCCAGCACATCGGCGACCGGTTCCTGGTCGGGTACCCCTGGGAAGGAGACTGGCACGAACCCGAGGTCGAGGTCGTCTCGGCCTTCGTCGACCAGAAACCGACCGCCGCGGACAGGAAGTCGCGTGAAGAGGAATACGGGTTCCCGCAGGGCGACCAGTCCCTCGAGCGAGCCCGCGAGTTCGGCTTCTCGCTCTACAAGACCATCCCCGAGACGCTGCGCTGCGGAGGCCCGAAACTGGCCGTCGATGGCGTGGTGCTGATCGGTGAGCACGGCGACTACCCCACCAACGACCTGGGACAGAAGCTCTATCCTCGAGCCAGGTTCTTCTCGGAAATCGTCGACGTCTTCCGCGCCGACGGATGTGCCGTCCCGGTCTTCAACGACAAGCACCTCTCCTACAGCTTCGAAAAGGCCCAAGCGATGGTCGAGGCGAGCCGCGAGCTGGGTTTCCCGATGCTGGCCGGATCGAGCCTGCCGGTGGGCTGGCGGATGCCGGAGATGGAAGTGCCCTACGGGGCCCGGATCTCCGAAGCCCTGGCCATCACGGGCAGCCGGTCGCTCGATTCGGCCGGCCTGCACGCACTCGAGGCCCTGCAGTGCCTGGTCGAACGGCGACGGGGTGGCGAATCGGGCATCCGCCGTGTACAGACCCTGACCGGAGCCAGGGTCTGGAAGGCGCTAAAGGACAAGTCGTGGTCGCCCGAGCTGATGGCTCGAGCACTCTCGCGAGCCGACCTCGTCGAGGGCATCACCCTCAAGGACGCCCGCACCCAAGACCTGGCCGCACCCGGAGTGCTCGAGTCGATCGTCCCGGAACCCCAGGCGGTGCTCTTCGAGTACCGCGACGGACTGAAGGCGACGCTGCTGATGCTCGGAGGTGCCATCGGCGACTACACCGCTGCGGTGCGACTCGATCGCCGCAACCAGGTGCTCTCGACCAAGTTCCACCTGCCGCCCAATCCCAACGTGGTCTACTCGGCCTGCCTGGCCCACCACATCGAATCGATGATCGTCAACAACCAGGCGCCCTATCCGGTCGAACGCACGCTGCTGGTCAGCGGCCTGCTCGAAGCAGCTCACCTCTCGCGAGCCCGGGGTGGGCGACGGCTGAAGACACCCCAACTGGACGTCCGTTACACCGCCCCCCGCGCGTCGCTCTACTGCCACACCTGATCCGTACGGCGAGACCCGCTCAGGCTCTCTCAGACCCTCTCAGAATCTCTCCGGAAAGCGCCGCCGGCAAGCCGCTCTCGATGTCCGGATACTGCAACTCGACTCGCAGCTCATCCTTCATCCGCTGGTTACGGCAACGCTTGCCCAACCCGTCGATCCGCGGCGAATCACGAGCCGGATCAAACGTCGGCGGCGGCGCCCCGCACAACTTTGCCAGCCGCCCGAAGTACTCCTTGCGCTGGACCGGCCGATCATCGCAGACCAACCACGTCCCACCCACCGCAGCGGCGTCCCCGTCGTCGTCCCCACCGCCGTCCCTAGCGAAAGTCTCGACCGTCGAAGCTGACACGACCGCTCGGGTGGCGTCGTCGACGTGCACCAGGTTCAGCCACGCCTCGGGGTTCCCTCCCAGAGGATGCCCCGCCATCAGAGAATCGCGTCGAGCGATCAGGCGAGAGGGTCCGTAGAATCCGGCGAGCCGCAGTACCCGGCTACGACTCCCCAACCGGCCGCGCACCATCGCTTCCGACTCGACCAGCACCCGCCCGTTCTCGCGAGTCGGCTCGGTCGGTGAGCTCTCATCAACCCACTCACCCTCCGACTGGCCGTAGACCCCGGTGCTCGAAATGAACACGAACCGCACGGTCCCTTCGACCAGCACATCGATCACGTTCCGCAGCCCGTCCAGCGACACCTCGCGCATGGTCTGCGAGGTCCGCTCCCGGTCTCGGCCCACGGCAAACAGTACGACATCGGCGTCGGCGAATTCCGAGAGCCCGGCCAAACTGCCGGGATCGGTCACGTCACCGACCCGCGGCGTCAGCCCCTGCCCGGCGAGTTCCTCGGCCCGCTGGCTGGAACGGGTCAACGCCGACACGTCCCAGCCCAACTCTCGCCAGGCCGTGGCCACCCGCTGCCCCAGGTAGCCGCAGCCGACCACCAGCCCGCGCTGTTGCGGCCCCGTCACCGCCAAAACCTCCGAAGCCACCAACTCAACGTCACCCGATCTCCGCTTCTTCTTCCTCGACCTGGACCGCTAACGACACGTCGGTGGTCTGGAACTTCGACTTCAGCAACTCCGAAACGGTCTTGGCCCAGAAGATCCCCTCGATCCGTTCGACCTCGGTTATGCCCCGCGAGTCCTTCACCTCGATCTCACCAAAGCCGAACAGCAGGAACCGCCGCAGCAGGCAGGGCCAGGTGTGGATGAACGTCTTGGCCCCCTTCTGGATCGTGCGGTCCTTCTGCTGAAAGTTCTCGTGCTCCAGGAAGTTGCCCTGGTGAGCGACGATCCAGCGGTCATCGAGCTGTTGCCAGATGCTCGAGAGCAGCATCGTCAGGCCCAGTACGGCCGAGACGACCATCGGGACCCCCCAGCCGAGTGTCACGTCGATCTTCTCGGCCTGAATCTTGGCCGACTTGATGATCTCAACCTCCCCGATCTGCTCCCAGAGCAGCGTCGCCATCACGATGATCACGACCGTCGTCAGCAGAAAGCCCGAGGCGACTCGGCCGAATTGAATGCCCATCACCAGCACGGTCACGCACAGCACAAACAGCCAGAACCACGACAGACCGTCCATCACCGTCTTGGATAACTCCGGGATGTTGTCTGCCCCGTGGACGAAGTGGTTGTACAGCCCAAAGGCTCCCACGAGCCAACCGACCCAGATCAGGTGGATCGTGGTGACGAAGTTCGGTTGCGAAAAGAACTCGAGCTGCCCCGTGCCGTCCTCGGTATGGACGTCGCGAAACGCGAGCTGCTTTTTGGCGAGGTAGCGGACCGGGATCGGCAGGAAGATGACGATGATGTAGCGGTAGAACTCCTTGACGACCTTGACGATCATCGTCCAGAGCACGCTGCCGGTCTTCTTGGCCACCTCGCCGGCACCGTCGGCGAGCGTATCGAGCAAACCCTCGTCTTCGGCCTCGGGCGGCACAGCAGCCTCGTCGGAACCCGAATCTCCCGCCAACGGAATCTGGTCATCAAGCATGTCGGGCCTCTCCCACTGGTGTCATCGCATCCACAACCTACCGGCTGTTCCAGCTGCATTCCAGCAGCATTCCAGCAGCCCCCGCCAGCCATTCGCCCCCGATCGCCTCTCATCGCCACTCATCGCCGAGCCTGTTGCATCTCCTGCTGGTCACTGCGTGCCTTGAGTTTTTCGCGTTTGTCGTAGGACCGCCGCCCCTTGGCCATCGCCAGCCCGATCTTGATCTTGCCTCGCACGAAATGAACCGTCAGCGGCACCAGGGTCAGGCCCTGCTGAGAAGCACTCTCGGCAAACTTCTTCAACTGCTTCTTGTGCAGCAGCAGCTTCCGTTTCCGCTCGGGCTCGTGGTTCATCACGTTGGCCTGAGGGTACTCGGCGATCCGGGCACCCAGCAGCCACAGTTCTCCGTCGATGACCCGCGCATACGCCTCCTCGATCGACACCTTCCCGTCGCGGATGCTCTTCACCTCGCTCCCGGTCAGCACCACACCGCACTCGAGTTCCTCGAGCACATCGTAGGTGTAGCGTGCCTTGCGGTTGCGGGTGACGATCCGCCGTTCCGAGTCGGCAGCCTTCGTCTGGGACTTCTGTTTCTTTTTCTTCGCCATGGGCGAGAGAATCTTACAGCACAGCGGCTGCGGGGGAAGAGCGTACCTCGCCAGGCTCAGCCGCTGCAGGCCAACTCGACCAGCAACCGCTCGACCACAAGGTGATCGGGCAGCTTACCGCTCTGCTGGGCACCCTTGAGCGTCTTATCGACACTCAGCAGCCGACCCAGGATCCGCTCGGCCTCGTCCCGACCGATCCGCCTCAGGTAACGGTTCGACTCGTCGATTTCCTTGTAGTAGACGCCCGCGTCCTTGAGTGCCTGGCTGAGACTCTTGCCGGTGCGGGCCATTTCGGTGGCACGCGCCAACCGGCGGAACACGTAGGCCACGCCCCCCATCAGCTTCGGCAACGGCTCCTTCGACTCGTACAGCCGCCCGAACTCTCGCAAGGCCACCCCGGTCCGACCCTGCCGCAGCGCCGCAAGCATCTCGAAGGTCGACTGCACCTGCCAGCCACCCACCAGCGAACGGACGACCTCAACGTCGACGGTGGTGTCGCTCGAGCAGGAGGCGAGCTTGGCGAGTTCCGATTCCAGTTGCGAGAGACTCGAGCCGACCAGTTCGACGAGCAGCAAGGCCGCCTCGCGAGTCAACTCGATCCCGTGCCCCGTGGCAGCCGTCTTGGCCAGCCACCTCACCAGGGCCGCACCCTCCAGAGCCGTGCACTCGACCACCGCGCCTGACGACTTAACCGCCTTGGCCAGCCGAGTGTTCCCCGGGAACGATCTGGCTTGCAGAATCAGCACGCTCTTCTTCACCGGAGCCGCAACATAGTCCTCAAGCGCCGTCCGGTTCTCCTTGATGAACTCATCGGCACCCTCGACAACGACGACCCGCTGCGAGGCGAACATCGACACGGTGGCCAGTTCGTCCCTTACGTCCCGCCACAACACCTCGTCTCCGTTGCGTCGAGACAACCCCTCGTCGCTCTCTTCTCCGAAGACCGCTCGGGCGATCGCGGTGGCACTCTGCCGAACCAGCAGGCTCTGGTCACCGACCAGCACCACGACCGCGGGCACCGTCTGAGCGTCGACCTTCCCGACGACTTCTCCGACAAATTGCCCCGCGAATTCGGTGGCGTGCATTCGCATTGACCCGTCTTCCTCAGAGCCACTACAGTTCCCGGCCGCGCCCCGCCGCGCCCAGTCGCGCCCGGGCGAGCCCATTACATCAGACCCTCGGCGATCATGACAACCGAATTCCCCGTCGTCGAGACGCTCGAGTACACCTGCCCGGGAGACAGCCACCCGATTTCCCGAGCCACGCATCTCTCGCGATTGGCCACCTTCTTCCCGGCCTGCCGCGAATGCGTTCACCGTGACGATACCGGCGGCCTGGCTGCCACGACCCTCGATCGTCTCGTGCGGACCCAGCATCGAGTCGCCCGGCCGACGCTGTTTACCGACGAGGGGGTACGTGGAGTTCACCGCAACGAGTTGACTCGAGGGGACGCCGATCGGCTGGCGGCCGCCCTGGCCTGGCTGTGCTGGCAGGATCGACCCCGCAGGCTCGGCGACGATCCCGGCACACGGTCCTCGCCCGTGGTCGTCGTCGGCCACGACACCCGTCCCGCTGCAAGAGACCTGCTCGCCGGAGTGCTCGCCGGCCTGGTCCGCTCGGGGTGCCGTGCCCTGGAAATCGGCAGCGTCAGCGACGCCTGCTTCCGGTTCGCCGTCGACCACCTGCAGGCCGACGCCGGCATCAGGGTCACCGGCGATGGACACCCCGAATCCTGGATCGGACTCGACGCCGTCTCCGCAAAAGGACGACCGCTCTCGCGGAATGCCGGACTCGAGGCCTGGGAACACGCCGCCGACAACGGACACCCCAGGCCCACACGAATCGCAGGACACCGACGAGCGTTTCAGGCCACCGAAGTCTACGAGGCCACTCTCAGACGACACCTGCTCGCCTCCCGACCACTGGCCATCTGCCTGCTGGCACCCGAGGGAACTCAGCGAGACTCGCTCGAACGACTCCTCGAACCACTCGCCTGGAACCTCCTTGGGCACGAGGCCAGCGACACGCCGAGCAGCCGCAGGCACAAGCGTGTCGCCGAGTTGACTCGGCAGCATCGAGCCGATGTCGGGATCGCCTGGGACCACGATCGAGACCGGGCCTGGTTCTGCGACGAAACCGGCACGCCCATCGACCCGCTCAGACTCTTCGTGCTGCTGGCCACCAGGATCCTGGCCCTCTTTCCGGGCCGGACCGTCGTGCTGGCAACCGCCTGTGCCGAGAGACTCGCCTCGACCATCCGCCAGCTCGGAGGACGACCGCGGTCGTTCGCGGGCTCCTCTCGGGCCAGTACCTGGCAGGCCATCCACGACCACGACGCCGTGCTCGGACTCGACCCCCTCGGCAGCACCTGGTGCTCCGAACACGCTCCCACTCACGACCCGCTGCTGGTCGTGGCCCACCTGCTGCAGACACTCGATCGACACGATCGACCGCTCTCACAATTGCTCGCCCGCAGCGACTGATCGGCGAACCCGCGACATGACATCCCACCGTCCAGCCTCAGCAGATCCCGACTCGGCAGGCCCCGGCGACTGGATCGCCGACCGCATGAGCCTGATCGATGCCTCGGGGATCCGCCGGATCTTCGACCTCGCGGCCGGAATGGACCAGAAGGTCGATCTCAGCATCGGGCAACCCCACTTCGAGACCCCAGAACCGGTCCGCCGCGCACTTGCCGCGGCTGTCGAGGCGGGACACAACGGCTACAGCCCCTCGCCGGGGATCTCGCCGCTGCGAGAGGCCCTGCAGCAGCGCGTCGATGAGCTCTACCAGCACGACGACCGTCGCGTGATGGTCACCAGCGGGACCAGCGGCGGACTGGTGCTGGCGCTCTTGTGCCTGGTGCAGCCCGGTGACGAAGTGATCCTGTTCGACCCCGGCTTCATGATGTACCGGCACCTGGTCAACCTCGCCGGTGGCACCTGCGTCACCATCGAGACCTATCCCGATTTCGATGTGGATGTCGACCGGGTCGCCGACGCGATCACCGACCGGACCAAGGCGATCGTCTACAACTCGCCGGGCAACCCCACCGGTGCCATGGACCAGGCCGGCACGATCGACGACCTGGCCCGGCTGGCCGACCGGCACAACGTCGCGCTGATCAGCGACGAGATCTACAGCCGCTTCTGCTACGACCTTCCGTTCCACTCACCCGCTGCGGCCAATCCCCGCACGCTGGTGATCGACGGCTTCAGCAAGTCGCACTCGATGACCGGCTGGCGACTCGGGTTCGCTCACGGCCCCGCCGAGGTCATCGACCAGATGATCAAGCTGCAGCAGTTCACCTTCGTCTGTGCCCCCCACCCGGTTCAGTGGGCCGGGCTGGCCGCGATGGAAGTCGAGATCGGTGCCCACGTCGAGGACTACCGGGGAAAGCGTGACCGACTCGTCGAAAGACTGACAGGGCACTTCGGCATCGGCGGCGGAGCCGGTGCCTTCTACCTGTTCCTGGAACCGCCCGGGGGTAACGGATCTGAGTTCGTTACTCGGGCGATCGAAAACGGACTGCTGATCATCCCCGGATCGGTCTTCAGCCAAAGAGACACACACATCCGAGTCTCGTTTGCCGTCGACGACCAGACACTCGACGCCGGAGCCGATCTGCTGATCAGGTTGGCCGGGGGTTCGCAGGCCTGAGACGCCCTCACCCGAGCTCTCTAGGGCGACTCCTCGAGCCGCACCCTCACCCTCACCCGCCTCAGCCTCAGCCGAGCCACCGGCTGGCCGGCCGGCTGCAACCTGGCGTCCAGGCCCAGGAACCCCTCGAGCCTTCCGGGGACGTCCTGATCGACCAATGCCTGCCCATTGAGCCTGACGGTGACGTGGTTCCCGCGGACGACGAGCTCCAATCGGTCCCATCCCAGCGGATTCCGCGACGGAGCCCGCTGGGGGCCTGCCACCACCATTCCTGATCCTCGATGAAACAGTTGGCAGAGCCGGCCTGGAGCCAACTCCAGCTGCAATCCGTTGAACGCACCGCTTTGAGGACCGCCGATCATCAGCGATCCGGTGGTGGTGTCCACCGCCAGCCGAGCTCTCAGCCGAAAGTCCTTCAACGCGACCGCCTTGTCCCAGAAACCGCTGGCGCCCTCCCGTGCGGCCGTCTCGAGCCGGACGTCGCCGCCGGAGATCGTCCACAGGCTGCGGCCTCGATCCTCCAGGTCGTCGCGCGTCTCGTTGCCATGCCGCACGAAACTCAGCTTCCCCGCGTCGCGGAACAGAGACGCAAAGTTGAGTCGCTTCAGCTGGTTCCCCAATCCGCCCAAAGCAACCTTGCCCTTGGGTGTCAGCTTCAACGGCCGGTTCAATTCTCCGGTGTTTTCCTCGGAGACCTGTTCGAGCAACCCGCTGGCGGTGTTGATCCGTGCCACCTCCCGAGCATGACCGCGGACGCAGCCGCTGGCGAACCTCAGCAACTTTCGTGCGTCTGCCAACCTGCCGGCGTTGACCGCCGCCACGAAGACCCGCAACGCCTCCTCTGCAATCTCGTCCCGGGCGGCGGGATCGAGGTCCTTGAGGTTGAGGACGGCGAAGGACTTCAGCGTGATATCGATCGGGTCGACCCGGAACCTCTGCTGCCAGGCCCTCGCGACTTCCAACGCCACGGCCGTGTGTCGGCCGCGGACCGCGGTCTCGTGAGCCAACTCGAACAACGCGTAGGCCCGAGCCGAGTCGCTGGTCTCCCGGGCCTGCTCGACGACGTCCATCGCCAGTCTCGAACGAGCCAGCGGAGTACGGGCCTGGGTCAACAGGGGCCGGTAGACATCCTTGACATCGGCGGTTGCGGCGGTCCGTGCCTGCTGCGTCGGGACCGCCTTGCCTCGTGCGGTCACTTGAGGCGGACGCACGTCGAGCAGCAACAGCCGCTCATCGAACAACTCGTCGTTCGCCGCCGAAGCAACGCGGACCCGGAATCTCCAGGCCCGCGGCGCCTGGGCCGCTCGAGGCGCCCAGGTAAAGATTCCGGTCCGGGCATCGATCGACGCCCCGGTGGGCACCTGGCCCTGCAGGCTGAAGCGGACCGCTCCGGGAGGCTCGTCCGGATCGTCGGCACGGATCCGCATCCTCAGACGCTGGCCCACCCGCATCGACAGGCTGGGGATCGCCCGCAATCGCGGCGATTGGTCCACCTCGCCCACCGTGATCACCAGGACCGACTCGGCCCGCTGTCGCACCGGGTCGGTCACCTCCGAATCAAACGCCGTCGCCTGCACCGTCACCCGGAACTCGCCGGGACCGTGACGCTCGCTCGGAGTCCAGCTCAGTCGGCCCGTGCGGCGATCGACCACCATCCCCTCGGGCGCGTCGTTACCCAGCGTGTATTCGATCCGATTGGCCGGGCGGTCGGGATCGGTCGCCGCCAATTGCACCGTCAATTCCACCAGCTCATCGACCTGGGCCGTTCCGGCCGGCTCGAGATGAGGCGGCCGATCGACCTCGCGGACCCGCAACACCGCTTCGGCCACCGGGCTCCAGCTCGCAGCCGACCCGTCGCGACTCTCCACGACAACCGTGTACAAACCCGGCCCGTGAATCTCCTCGGGCGTCCACCTCAGCAGTCCACGACGGTCCACCGCCACACCCTCGGGACCTCCCGGCCGGATCCGGAATTCCAGGCTCGGGTCTCCCAGCCGCTTCGAGAGCGGGTGAGTCCCGCCCAGCAGCTCGAGCTCGAACGGCTGCTGCTCGTCGATCACCTGCTCGGGATGCTTGACCACGCTCGGGGCCGGCATCGAGGCGTCGGCCGTTGGGGCCACCGCCGTGGTGTTCCCCGGAAGAGGATCGGGAATGGCCAGCACCCGCCACAGCACCACCAGCACCAGCAGCACCGCCCCACCCGCCGCCAGGGACTTCCACGGCACCGAGGACCCCACCGCAGCCCCCACCGCAGCAGCCGCGTCAGCGGTTTCCAGCTGGTTGGCCGGACGGACCGAATCGAGGAACTGTTCGAGACTGGCTCCGGCGACCTGCGTGGGTTGCTCGGTGGCGTCGGAGAGCGTCAGCGAGGTGGCCGGTTCGACCGACGGGGACGACTCGACCTCGTACCGCGTCGGTACAGCGGAGAATTCCGAGAGCGCCTCGACCACCTCGGCAGGATCGTCGTACCGCTCGGTCAGGTCCCGCCTGAGCATCCTGGCGACGATTTTTTCGAGGCCTTCGGGGAGATCGGGGTCGAGCGATCTGAGCAACGGGGCTTCGATCGTGGTCCTGATCATCAGTGTCTGGAACGGGTTCTCGCCCTGGAAGGGTGGCGACCCGATCAGGAAGCGGAACAGGGTGCAGCCCAGGCTGTAGATATCGCCACGGATGTCGACCGCCTTGGTGTCCCAGGCCTGCTCGGGCGACATGTAGTCGGGGGTCCCCATCATCTGGCCGGTCTTGGTCAGGCTGCCGTCGGTCTGGTCGGCACAAGAGAAGCGGGCCAGTCCCATGTCAAGAATCTTGACCTGGGGCTGATCGTTGGCCGTCCAGGTCAGCATCAGGTTGGACGGCTTGAGATCGCGATGCACCAGGCCTCGCTTGTGAGCCGCCGCAAGCCCCAGGGCCGCCTGCCGAACAAACTCGCACGCCTCACCCACCTCGAGCCGTACCCGGCGTTGGGCCACCGAAGCCAGGTCGGCTCCGTCGACGAATTCCATCACCAGGAAGTGGTTCTCGCCGGCACTCTCGGCATCGATGGCCCGCACCACGTTGGGATGATCGATCGCCGCGGCCGCCTGGATTTCCTGCTGGAAGCGGGCCACGTGCTTGGGGCTCTTGACCAGCCGCTTGGCCATCACCTTCACCGCGACCACCCGACCCATCATCACGTGCTCGGCCTTGAACACCGTCCCCATCCCGCCTCGGCCCAGCAGATCGAGCAGGCGGTAGTTGCCCAGTTGGAAGGTGTCGCGACCCGAGAGCAGCATTTGCAGCTGCCAGCCGGTCAACTGGCCACGCCGGACCAGCTTGCGCCCCAGCGGTTCCACCTGCACGGCGTCCCGGACCGGGTCGATCTCGGCCGCGAGCGCATCGAGGTCATCGCGCGTCAACAGGTCGCTGCGCTGGAGTCGCTCGAGGAATTCGCCGAGGTCAATCGTGGGCATGAGACGGCCATGGCAACAGGTGCGTCATCGGGACACGGACCAGCCGCTGCACCCCGGGTCCCCGTCGTGCCGGCCCGCCCACCAGCAGCGTTCTGCCAACAGAGTAATACGGCGTCACGAGCAGCCGCAAGACCCAATAAACCCGACCCCCGCTCATCCTCCGTAACGAGCCCCCCCCGCTGCGGGCGACTTGTTCAGACGATTATGGCAATGCAACGCCTCGAGCACGAATTCGGCGACGCTGGCCCGCAGCTGGTCCCGAAGCGATCCGTCGTCGAGGTCGGGGGCGAGGTCGGGGTCGAGACGTGAGCTGAGCAGGTCGAGCCGATCAACGAACCCGGGAATCGCCGCCAGGCCCTCGAGCAACTCATCCGCCGCCACGCCGTCACCCACGGCCACCGGTTCACCCGTCTCGAAGTACTCGATCAAGTCTCCAAACTGTCTCGCCTTCAAGTCGGCGTCAAACACGTTGCGGATCGCCTCCTCGGTCAGCCGCACCACCAGCGAATCCTCCTCGCCCGGCTCCTCGCTCATCGTCAACTCCATTTTGCCTCGCGAACTGGACCGCAGCGCAACCAGGTCGCTGACCCGCACGACGGCGGTCTGCTGGCCGAGCACCGCCGCGCGGCGTTCGGCGCTGGACACCGCGTTCTCCATGTTCGCCATCGACATCCGCACGCTGACGCCGGACTGCTGGTTGACATGAGAGCTGCTGCGAGCCAGCCTCGCGATCTCCTCGACCACCTGCTTGATCCAACCCGGCACCAGCACCTCGATCGCTGCGTCCCGACGCACCCACGCGTTCTCCTCGGTGATCCTCACACCGATCTCCCGCGTCAACGGGTAGTGAGTGCGGATCACGCTGCCGATGCGGTCCTTCAGCGGAGTCACCAGCCGACCGCGGTTGGTGTAGTCCTCGGGGTTGGCGCTGAAGACCATGCAGAGGTCCAGCTCGAGACGGACCGGGAAGCCGCGGATCTGCACGTCACGCTCTTCGAGCACGTTGAACAGGCCGACCTGGATCTTGGGACTCAGGTCGGGCAACTCGTTCATGCAGAAGATGCCGCGGTGGCTGCGAGGCACCAGCCCGAAGTGCAGTACGTCTTCGCTCGAGAGATGCTGGCCCTCGGCGTGCTTGATCAGGTCGATCTCGCCAATCAGGTCCGCGATGGTCACGTCGGGAGTCGCCAGCTTCTCGTTGTAACGATCCTGCCGACCGATCCACTGAACCGCACACCCGTCCCCCTCCTCCGCAATCCGGTCACGGGCAAACTTCGAGATCGGCCGCAGCGGATCGTCATTCATCTGAGAACCGGCCACCACCGGGATCGCCTCGTCGAGCAACTCCACCAGCATCCTCAGCATCCGGGTCTTGCCCTGTCCACGCAGGCCCAAAAACAGCATGTCGTGCCGCGAGAGGATCGCGTTTTGGACCTGGGGGATCACCGTCTCGTCGAAGCCCAGGATGCCCGGGAACAACTCCTCGCCGCTGGCCAAGCGACTCAACAGGTTGCCACGCATCTCGTCCTTGACACTCTGCGACGTGTAGCCCGAGTCTCTGAGTTGGCCAAGAGTGCTGGGAAGATCGGTCATGCTGCGAGGGGCGTTGTGGAAATCGGACGGGAATCGGGCGGAATTCGGGCGGAACCTGTCGGTGCAGTCTAGCCATCGCCGGCGAGTCGAGAAACCAAAGCGGTCGCAAGGGACTTGGCAGGCATTTGAGATGGGAACTATGATCGGTAACGACACCCGGGCCAGAATTGCCGCTTCATGCCAGAGTCACCCGACGTACAGCCGCCCTCGGAACCGACCGGCGACACCGCGCCACTGGGTACGGCCGCCGACGACAGTGGGTTCCAGGTCGAGCCGAACCAGGACACCTCAGAGGCGACCCCGGCCGAAATCCCGTCGGACCCCGCCGAACTGGGTGGTTCGGTGCTGGGCGAATTCCACCTGCTGCGAGTGCTCGGCAGCGGCGGGATGGCCAATGTCTACCTCGCCGAACAGACCACGCTCAAACGCAAGGTCGCACTCAAGGTGCTCAGGCCCGACCTGCTCGCCGACGACACCTACCTCGAACGTTTCGCCCGGGAAGCCACCGCCGCCGCGGGACTCAATCACAACAACATCGTGCAGGTCTTCGCGGTCGGCGAGCAGGATGGGCTGCACTACATCGCCCAGGAATACGTCCAGGGGGTCAATCTCCGAGAATACCTCGCCCGCAAGGGCCCGCCCGAGGCCGGAGTGGCGGTGCACATCATCCGGCAGGTCGCCCTGGCACTGAAGGCCGCTGCCGAAGCGGGGATCGTGCACCGGGACATCAAGCCCGAGAACATCCTGCTGACCCGGCAGGGCGTCGTGAAGGTCACCGACTTCGGACTCGCACAACTGAACCGCGAAACCGAAAACACCAGCCTGACACTGACCCAGGCCGGGACCACCATGGGGACGCCGTTGTACATGAGTCCCGAGCAGGTCAACGGGTCGCGGGTCGACCACCGCAGCGATATCTATTCGCTGGGGGTTACCTGCTACCACCTGCTGGCCGGCCGGCCTCCGTTCCGAGGCGAGACTGCGATCAGCGTGGCCGTGCAGCACGTCAACAAGAACCCCGAGCCGCTGGGCGAGCAGCGGACCGACCTGCCGCGACGCCTGTGCGAACTGGTCCATCGCATGATGGCCAAGAAGCCCGCAGACCGACTGGCCAATGCCTCTGTGCTGCTCGAAGAACTCGACGCGTTGCAGAGGCGGCTTTCGGGTGTCCGTGGGGCGGGCGAGGCCGACTGGATCGACTACGAACCCCCCACGACGCTCTGGTCCAGGATGCTGGGAGTCCTTCCTGAAATCGACTGGCGCAGGCATGGGAGACTCGTGATGTGGCCGGCGGCCTGCCTGGGGGTCGCGCTGGTGGCCAGCAGCATTTCGCTGCTGGCCCGGCCGCCAGGTCCGCTCGAGACCGAGCCCAACCAACAGAGCCATGTGCCTCATGAAGCCGAAGTCGCAAAGCAGTTCTTCTACGCGATGATGGTCGACTCGGCCGACGCCTGGCAGGCGGTCATCGACCTGCACCCCGATGAGACACTGTTCGTCAACCGGGCCAAGAACCGCCTGGCGATGCATCACCTGAGAAACCTCAAGATCGACGACGCCCGGCCGATCTTCGAAGAGTTGGTGTTGGCCGGAGAGACCGAGCCGGACCTGGTCGCCAGCGGGCTGGCCGGCCGGGCCGTCATCGCCAGCTACGACGGTCATTACGAGGAGTCTCAGGAGGTGATTGCCGAGCGGCTGTTGCCGCTGCGCGAATACCTCTCGCTGGACATGGAACGCCTGATCCGCAACACGATCACCCGCAACCGCGAGCGGTCCGAGCTGGAAATCCGGCAGGGCTTCGAGGATTTCTTTCGCCACGCCGAGTCCGACGACGACTCCTCAGCGAATTGACCACCTCGGCAAAGCCCCCCTATGATGACCGTGTGAGTCATTCGAGGGGCACGGCGCGGTCGCCGGAGGAACGGGAAGCTCAGACGTGGCCTATCTCACCGCCCAGCACGGCAGCTCTCCCTGGAGCCTGCTCGAACTCGCCGGCGAACGGACGGTCTTCGGCCGGCATCCCAGCAGCCACATCGTGCTCGACAACGAGGCCGTCAGTCGGCACCACGCACAGATCCTCGAAAGCCACGGGCACTTCTTTCTCGAGGATCTGAAGAGCCGCAACGGGACGCTGGTCAACGGGCGACCGGTCGAACAGCCGACCGAGCTCCACGAAAACGACTCGATCACGCTGTGCGAGTTCGAGTTCCACTTCCACAAGGAACGCCCCGAACCCGACTCCGCCGACGCCCAAGGAGCCTCGGTCCTGGAGCACGACAGCCAGAGCAGCCGGTACTTTGCTGTCGGAGTCGAACCCGTCGACGACGACGACAACTCCTCCTCGATCCTCTCCAAGCTCAGTATGACCTCGAGCGGCCCCGGCCATGTCGTGGCCGACCCCGAAGCGAAGCTGCAGGCGGTGCTCGAGATTTCCAAGAGCCTCGGACAGGTGCTCGAACTCGACGAAGTCCTCACCAGGATGCTCGATGGACTCTTCGAGATCTTTGCCCAGGCCGAGGAGGGGTTCGTGCTGCTGCAGGAAGAGAGCGGCGGCAACCCGGTGATCCGGGCCACCCGCAACCGCTCGGACAGCTCAGACCGTGCCCCCTCGATCAGCCTGACCATCGTCCGCGAAGCGATGAACAGCGGCGAAGCGATTCTCAGTGCCGACGTGATGGGAGACAACCGGTTCCAGAGCAGCCAGAGCATCGCGGGGATGCGGCTGCGATCGATGATGTGCGCGCCGCTGCTGGGACTCGATGGCCAGGCACTGGGCCTGGTGCAGTTGGCCAGCCGAGACGTGACGCTGCCGTTTGTCGAGAGTGACCTCGATGTGCTGATCGGAGTCACCACGCAGGGGGCACTCGCGATCGAAAACGCCTCGCTGCACGCCGAGGTGCTCAAGCAGCGGGACCTCGAACGAGAACTCGACTTCGCCACACAGGTCCAACTCGGGTTCCTGCCCAACAAGAGACCGCAGACTGAGGGCTTCGAGTTCTGCGACTACTACGAGGCGGCACACCGCGTCGGCGGTGACTACTTCGACTACATCGAACTGCCCGGCGGACGGGTCGCCGTCGCCGTCGCCGACGTCGCCGGCAAGGGCATCCCCGCCGCACTGCTGATGGCCCGACTCTACTCGGCCACTCGCTACCACCTGCTCAGCCAATCCGACCTCGGACTGGCACTCTCGGACCTCAACCGAGACATCTCCACCTGCGGACTCGGACACCGGTTCGTCACCTGCGCCCTGGCCGTGATCGACCCCGCCACCAGGCAGGTGGCCCTGGCCAACGCCGGACACCTGCCCCCGCTGATCCGACACTCCGATGGATCGATCACCGAGGTCGTTTCCCAGCACGCCGGCATGCCGCTGGGTATCGTCCCCGACCAGGAGTTCCAGCAGCAGCAACACCAGTTGAGTCCCGGAGACACCTGGCTGATGTTCACAGACGGAGTGACCGAAGCCATGAACGGCGACAGCGAGATCTTCGGGACCCAGCGGTTGCAGCAGAGCTTCGCCCGGGCACCCGACGAACTCGACGCGATGATCCAGGCCGTCGTCGCCGACGTGGCAGCTCACTGTGGTGAGCGGGACCAGAGCGACGACATGTGCCTGGTCGCCTTCGCCTGCACGGAACCCCCCGAGTGAGTACCTCCGTCCACTCGATCCTCGGACCCGGTGGCCGGATCGCCGAGAGATTGGAGGCCTACGAGACGCGGCCGCAGCAACTGGAAATGGCCGAAGCGGTTGCCGAGGCGATAAAGAACCGCGAGCACCTGGTGGTCGAAGCGGGGACCGGGGTCGGCAAGAGCTTCGCGTACCTGGTGCCGGCGATCCTGGCCGTCGCCGCCGACACCGCGCAAGAGGATCGCCCCCGACGCATCGTCGTCTCGACTCACACCATCGCACTGCAGGAACAGCTGATCGGTCGAGACATCCCCTTTCTGAATGCCGTGCTGCCCCTGGAATTCTCCGCGGTGCTCGCCAAGGGCCGCAGCAACTACATCAGCCTCAGACGGCTCGCCGGGGCCGTCGCCCGCGAGAGCTCGATGTTCAACGAGCCCGCTGAAGTCGAACAGCTCGATTCGCTGGTCCCGTGGTCTCTGAAGACCGACGACGGCAGCCGCAGCGACCTGCGATTCCGTCCCCTGGGGACGGTCTGGGACGAAGTGGTCAGCGACCGCAACAACTGCCTGCGACGCAGCTGCCCCCGGCACAACGAGTGCTTCTACTACCAGGCACTGAGACGGGCTCAGAACGCCGACATCCTGATCGTCAACCACGCCCTGTTCTTCTCGGACCTCAGCGTGCGTCGGGCCGGAGGCCGGTTGCTGCCGGATTACGACGTGGTGATCCTCGACGAAGCCCACACCGTCGAAGCCGTAGCCGCCGACCATCTCGGACTGACCGTCACCAGCGGACAACTCGACTTCGCACTCAATCGACTCTACAACGACCGACTCAACCGCGGTCTGCTGGTGCACCACCAGCAACGGGGGCTCCAGAAACTCGCGATGGACGCCCGACTCGCCGCGGGCCACTTCTTCGAGTCACTTCGTGACTGGCAGGACGCTCTCGAAGCACAAAACGGTCGCGTCCGGGTCCCGCCCTCACTGCCCAACCCGCTCAGTGAACCGCTCAGGCAACTCGCCGGCAGCGTGCTCGATGCCTCCGAGAAGATCGACGGCGACGCGGAGCGGATCGAGTTGAAGGCGGCGGCCGAGCGGGCCGGAGACCTGGCCGGCGCGGTCGATGCCTGGATGTCGCAGCAGATCGAGGACTCCGTCTACTGGATCGAAACGCAGAAGCGAGGCCGGCACACGAGCACACGACTGGCCTCGAGCCCCATCGATGTCGCCCCGCTGCTTCGGGAACTGCTGTTTGAACAGGTCCCCACCGCCGTCCTCTGCAGCGCCACGCTGGCGGTGGGTCGAGACAACTTCGAGTTCTCCACCGGCCGACTGGGGCTCACCACAGCACGCCACCTGAGACTGGGAAGCCCGTTTGACTTCTCGGCCCAGTGCCGGGTGATCCTGCCCGAGAGCATGCCCGATCCGCAGCAGGTCGGCGAGTACACAAAGGCGTGTAGCGACGCCATCAGACGGTACGTTGCTTCGAGTCGAGGTGGCACGCTGGTGCTGTTTACCAGCTATGCGATGCTCCGCAGCTGCGCCGATCAAGTCGGTGACTGGTGCCAGAGCCAGGGTCATCCGCTGTTCTGCCAGGGCGGATCGCTCTCGAGGACTGTCCTGCTCGAGAGACTGCGGCAGGAGGCCGGAGCGGTGCTGTTTGGGACCGAGAGTTTCTGGCAGGGAGTCGATGTGCCCGGAGACGCATTGGAAACAGTCATCATCACCCGGCTGCCCTTCAGCGTGCCCGATCACCCGCTGCTGGAAGCCCGGCTCGAACGGATCCGCAGCCAGGGGGGAGACCCCTTCGCCGAATACCAGTTGCCCGAAGCGGTACTGAAGCTCAAGCAGGGCTTCGGCCGACTGATCCGAAGCGCCACAGACAGCGGCCGCGTGGTGATTCTCGACCCGCGAATTCGAACCCGCGCCTACGGACGCGTGTTCCTGGAGAGCCTGCCCGAGTGCCGGGTGGAAACTGAGGAGACCTGGGACGATGTCTAGCAGCCCGTTGAAAAACCAGGAGCCGGGGGGGTCAGACGCCGCCTGTGGTTCGCCGGAGGCGGACCACAAGCGGGGCCTGAACCCTTCGGCCAGACAGCGTTGCTGGAGAAAAAGGGGTCAGGCCCCCGCATGCGGACCGTTGCAGGGGGAGCACGGACCAATTGTGGCGGGCGTCTGACCCCGTCCGGGCATCGAAACCTGTGTATTTCAACGGGCTGCTAGCCCGCCAGCGGCCCAACGCGCTAACGGCGTGAGCGCAGTTGGCTGATCGCCCGGACCAAGGAGTTGTCGGCGTCTCGTGAGCGGATCAGCTGCACGGCAATGCGGCTGCCACCCGGTTCGCCATACACCCAGATCTCGCTGAAGGACTGCCTGGTGGCCGAGCGAGTGATTCGGCGGGGTACCCCCATCTCCGCCAGCAACTGCTTGCCGCTCATGCCCACACGCACCCCCGTCGGCACCACCACGCGTCGCGGGGGCCGCTGGGTGCCGGCGGAGACTCGAACCCACTTGCCGTCCTTTTTCGAATAGCCCAGCTGGTCGAGCCGCTCGGCCACCTCGGGGTCGTCGGGCTTCAGCCGATCGGCTTCCATCAATGCCACCACCGCACCCCGGCGGTCGCTCTTCAGAGACAGCACCAGATCCGCCCACCGCAGACGACCCGCCACACCCTCGGACAACAGCTTCTCACGGCGTGACTCCAGCCAGCCGTCGACCGCCGACTGGGCCTCGCGCACACGCCGGGCCGTCTTCAATCGAGCCAGCAGGCGGTCCAGCTCAGCTCGACCCATCGCCGCGGATCGCTTCAGGTCCCTGTCCAGGGCCATGCGATCCCAGCGAGCCGCCTCGGCGGTCGCCTCGGGCACAGCACCCCGGATCACCTCGGCGACCGTGTACCCACTGGTCCCTTCGGCCAAAGCACGTCGAGTGATCAGCTCGATCACCAGGTCGGTATACAGCAGCCGATGCAGCCGCAGTCGATCCGGACCGCTCGCCAGGTCGTAGACCGCCACCGGATCGGCACGATAGCGATCGGCCAGGGGACCTGCCGGAGCGTTCTTCGTTTCCACGGAACCGGGCCAGCCCTTGCCGATTCGGCCCCGTAAGGCCTCCTGAAGGGGAGTCTTCCCACGAGCGGCCTTAAGTTCCAATCTCAGAGCCTGGTGCTCGACCGCCTGCTGCTCGGCAAGACCCACGCCACGAGTGACCACCAGTCGAGCCACCTGGCGGAGTGCCTTCAGGTCCCCTTCGGCCTGGCGACGCGCCAGGCTCACGCCGGCCCGGTTGGCCTGGGTCGCCTTCTCCTTCAGCAGATCATCCTTATAGAAACTGCCTTGGCCCGAGGCCCAGTCGGCCAGTGCGAACCAGTCGGCCGGCTTCGCCCTGGGACCCGTGGGGCGTCGACGCTGGTAGAGCTTCAGGTCGTCGTCCTGCTTGCTGACACGCTCGATCTGGAAATACAGCTTGCGGCCGTCACGTTTCAGACGTCCGATCACCTGGACGTTGACATCCTTCGAATTGCGGCGGGTCAGCTTGGGCAGTGGCTGAGTGGAGCGGAATTCGAGCTGGCAGTGATGGAACTTCAGCAGGGTCCGACCGGTCACCGCGTAACGGCCCTCGATCACCTGCCGCAGGCCCACCTGGCTGGGCCACTTCTTCTTGGCCTTGACGAATTCCTCGATCGAAATCGCGGCCGAGACCGACTCGAGACCACTCGGGGCAAGACCGATGGCGATCGCGAGAACCACGATCCCAAGCGGCTGATGGCGACGCGTCATCGGGTGGCCTCCGTCTCAATCGACCCGACTCGCGACACGTCGGCGGCGACGGGATCGACCTCGAGACCGACGGCGGTGGCCTGGCGGTCGAGGATGTCGGCGATCCCCTCTTCACCGAGAATCGCGTCGGGCAGGAAACCGAGGTGACGCATGCTGCCGATGTCGGTCCACAGGAACGCGGTGTCCCTGGTCAACTCGATCCGCCACGTGTCGGTGGCCGGGTCGAGATGGCAGGTCTCCAGCTGCGCGGCGAAGATCACCGGTCGAGGATCCTCGATGCCGGCATCCCCCCAGCCAGCAAGCCGTGCCAGGGCGGGCAGGCGACCGATCATCCGCACCGGACGGTCTCCCACCGCGAAAGGATACTCCGCCTCGAATTCGCCCGGCTCCGCCTCCCAATCGCCGTCAACGGGTTCATCGAGATCATCGAGATCATCGACCGGTTCACTCGGAGGCTCGAGGATCGACTGCATCACGATCCAGCGTCCGCGGTGGTCACGATCGAATTCTCGCTTCCAGGCCGCCTCGCCACCGCTCTGATGCACTTGATCCGCATTCGCCAGGATCTCCGCCAGCGACTCAGCGATCAGCCCATCGGCCGCTCCCGCCTCGCGGCTCCGCTGGCGGATCAGATCGGCAGCCGGATCGCCGCGACCGAGGCGATCGAGCACATCGGCGGCGCGGCCGAGATCCCTGGCGGCAGTCGTGAAATCGCCCGACTCGAGCGACTCGATCCCGCTGCGGGTCAGGTCGCCCAGTTGGCTGGCGTCGCTGGAGAGCTGGAACTGGCGGACGCTCCACCAACCGGTCACCACCACCAGCAACAGCATGCACACCGCCACCAGCCGGAAGGGTGTGATGCGACGGCGACGCGGAGTGTAGGACGACTCGACCTGGATGCCACGCCGGGTCACCAGCGGCTCGACCCGCTCTCGCTTCGCCGCCGAGTCGATGACGGCCTCCTGCGTGCGGACCGGTCGTGACTTCGACTTGGGTGGTGGCTGCGGTGTTTGTTGCGGTGTGGGCTGGGTTGGGGTGTTGGCGGGTGATTTGGCAGCACGTGAGCCGGGGTCGGCGGCTGCGCGGGCTCGAGCGAGCGGTTCGGCCGCGCGTCGGGTTCGCGGTGTGAAAGAATCGTCCGTTCGGTCCGGTTGCGGAGTTGCGGTTTTGCGGAGTCCGGGACCGGTTCCGGGATACGCATCACGGGGCAGCAGGATGCCGATTTCTCCGCAGACCGAGCAGCTCAGTCGCTGGTGCTGCTTTCCGCGGACGAGTTCCCTGGTGTGGCCGCATCGGCAGACGTGCCGGATCGGATCTTGGGCCACCCGAACCCTGGTCTCTCGGCCCCACTTGAACCAGCTTGCCATCCGCACCTCTCGCGATCGGCCTGCACCAACCCGCGCGGCACGGCGTGCCGCTTGACGGGAACCGGGATCGGCGACCCGAGTCGATTATTCGCGAGATGGCCGCGACGGTCAATTCCCGCTCGACTCGCATTCCGCTCGAGCAGCCCGTTGAAGAGCTCCGAGTCCGGGGTCTGATCCGCCGGAGGCGGACCCGGGGGCGGGGCCTGAACCCGGCACCTGGCGTTTTTCAATCCGCCGCAGGCGGGCTACGTGGCGTCGGGGATGTCGTCACCGGTGTGATGTTCGTAGAAATACCACCCGAGTTGATCGCTGAGCCGCGAGAGGTATTCGCGTTTGAAGTTGGACGGGGTGGTGTTGTAGGTCGAACGGGGTGCCAGCCTGGGGTGCCGGGCACGAACATCGCGGGTGTAGATTCGCTTCCCGCCCCCGCCCTCCGACATCTCGTAGACACTCAACAGACCCTCGGTCCGACCCCTCAGCAGGTTCTGGTTGTTCTTCTCGAACAGGCTGTGCTGCTCGATCTCGATGTGGATCACGTAGGTCACTCCGAGTGCCTCGCCGAGCTCGGTGGGCGAGTCCCAATCGGGGTGTTCATCGAGCCACGCCTGCACTCTCTCGTAGTGCACCGCCACGATCTGGTGTTGGCGGAGCCTGAAGGTGAGGTACTTGGCGATCTCGCGATCGAGCTTCCCGAAGTCGTGCTGCAGTTCCAGAGGAGCCTCGCACAGCACCGCGACGGTGACACCCTTGGCCGTCATCGACTTCCCGGTCCGTGACTCGAAGTCGGGCTCGATCGACGGAGGCCCATGGATCAGCAGGCCCAGGAACAGGATCTGCTTCAGGCAGCCGGTCAGAGACACCACGACCAGCAACGCGGCGGTTGTGTGAACCGAAATCCTCAGCAGGCGGCCGAAGCGGTGGAGGCTGCGGTGGGGGCTGCGGTGTTGGGGTGAGCGGGTCATGTGCGGAGCGTCCGTACCGTGGAACGGGCTGAGAGTCGGTCGCGGCTTCAGATGCCGGCTCCGGGCAGGTGAGCGTGGAATTTTCGAGCGATGTCGGCGGTGAGTTGATCGAGATGTCGTCGGACGAACACGGTCCGAGACACGTCTCCGACGGGCACCGGCTGGCGGCGGGGATGCCGCTCGTCGAACCCGCGTTCGAAGACCATCCGCGGCACTTTCTTGCCATCGATCGTCTCGACCTTGTACGCGGAGATGGTCCCGGCCGAGCGGCCCCGATGCAGCCACGCCGATTTCTGCTCGAGGTTTTCGAAGGTGGACAGGTCGATGCGGATCACGAAGTCGGTGCCGAACTTCTCGGCCGCCGCCGCAACGTCGTCGCTGCTGCCACGCTCGTCGATCCAGTCGATCACCTCCTCCGAGGAAGTCGCATCGATCGACTCACGAATCAGCCGATCGGTCACGCCGTTGATCAGGTCCGGTTCCAGGGTGGCCAGGTCTCCTGAGATGTACGAGGGGACTCGGGCGATGACAACGACCGTCTGTTCGGATTCGACCAGGTCAACTCCGGTGGCCAAATAGAACTCCGGCGACAACTTCGGGTTGCCAAAGAGCATCTTGCCGGCCATGACTCCTAGAGAGCATCCCGTCGTCGTCAGGACCAGCACCGCCAGTGTGAACACCACGACCGACCGCAGCGGCGGCGGCGAGTCTCTTCGAGATCGTCTGCAGGAAGCCTCGAAACTGCTCATCCGACCAGCACCTCGATCAACCAATTCAGCAGCGTCACAGCGGTCAACACTCCGATGCCCCACGCCAGCCAGGTGTCCGGGTCGCGAATCCCCACCATTTCGCCCTGCGCCGCACTCCAGAACGACCAGGGCACCATCACCATGCTGACGATCGCCAGCAGCAGGCCGCCGAGATTGGCAGCTGCGGCCCTGAGCCACTGGCCTCGGACGAAGTGCGAAAACGACGTGGTCATCCCGCAGCTGGGGCAGGGGATGCCGAACATGGTCTGGAACGAACAGGGGGGGAGCCCGAGTTGCTGGTGAGTGCCGAAACCGGCGGGATTGGGAGCGAGTGAGACAGCCAGCGAGAACCCTGCCAGCAGGAACACGCCCCAGGCTACCAACAGCAGTCGCACGACCGTCTTGATCGGTCGGCCGCGTCCGGGTTGGTACCAGGCCATGAGCGAGTCGGAGCAGGAAGGGGCGGTTTGATAGTGTTTTGCACGGGCCTGTGCAAGACCGGATCATCGCCCCATTCCCCAGGCTCACTACCAGGCCAGGCCCTGATGGATGGTCTGGTCTCGGCCCAACCCGGTTGCTACAATTCATGCAGACATCGGGCAGGCAGGCAATCGGCCCGCCGTGTCGGCTGTCCGGGAATGAACACAATCGAGGTGAACCGATGGGTATCGTGATTACCGAGAAGGCCGCTGCCGAAATGTCGCGGGCCTTGGAAGAAAAGAGTCTGTCGGTCGAGGAGCACGTGTTGAGGATCGGGGTGTCCGGAGGCGGCTGCGGCGGGTTCCAGTACAAGCTCGCCTTCGACGACAAGGTCGACGAGACCGCCGACGACATCTCGACTCAGCACGGCCTGAGAGTGGCGGTGGACCGCAAGAGCCTGCTGTACCTCGACGGCACGACCATCGATTGGTACGACGGACTCGAAAAACGCGGGTTCACCTTCACCAACCCCAACGCCGAGCAGTCCTGCGGGTGCGGAACCAGCTTCTCCTGCTGAACTCTCCAGCTGAACTGGCTGCCGACTGCACAGGCCAGGCCACCAGCGAACTCTCGCGGCCGTTTCCTTCCGCAACGCCGGAACGAATCGGCCGTGATGCCATTTGACGCCACTTGATGCCCTTTTCAGCCAAGCACTCACCACGCCACGCCGCATGGTCGCAGCAGCCGGTGATGCATGGAGACACCCGAGATGAGGTTTGAAGGACAGGTCGGACTGGTCACCGGCGCATCACTGGGAATCGGACGAGCCACCGCGATCGCGCTGGCCCGCGGCGGGGCCGACGTGGGGATCAACTACCGCTCGCACACCGACGCCGCGATGGAGGTGGTCGAGGAAATCGAGCGGATGGGACGGCGGGCGGTGCTGCTGCAGGCCGACGTGTCGGACCAGGAGGCGGTCGAGGCGATGGTGGCCCGTACGGCCGAGGAACTCGGTCGACTCGACCTGTTCGTCTCCAATGCCGCCTACAGCGACCGCGAACTGATGATCGATGCCGACATGGAAGGATTCCGACGCACCGTCAACGTCTCGATGTGGGGCGCGTTCTACGGGCTCAGAGCCTCGGCTCAGCAGATGGTGCGTCAGGACCAGGGCGGTTCGGTCGTCATCGTCAGCTCGCCGCACGCCGTCCTCGCCATCCCCACCTCGATGGCCTACAACATGTCCAAGGCCGCCATCGATCACATGGCCCGCACCGCGTCGATGGAACTCGCACCCCACCGCATCCGGGTCAACATCGTACACCCCGGCTGGATCGACACTCCCGGAGAACGCAAGTTCTTCAGCGAAGAACAACTCGAGCAGGGTGCCGCGGAGCTGCCCTTGAAGCGGTTGGGGACGGCCGAGGAGATCGCCGAGGGCATCGCGTTCATTCTCAGCCCACAGGGCAGCTACATGACCGGCAGCACCACGACGATCGATGGCGGCATCGGGCAGCCTTGGTGGTCCAACCGCGCCGAGGGCAAGCAGTAGCCCCACCGCAGCCCCCCCGTAGACCCCCCTTTGCCCTACCCTCGCTCTCACGGCAGCCGCCAGGGCCGTTGTTTGACACCCCGCGCACAGCGTCCCTAAAATCGGCTTCTCGGCCTCCGCCGAAACCTCAAGCACCTCTCGTCTCTGCACCCCTCAAGAAACCCCACCAGGAGCTCGTCCCGATGAGTGGCGATGCGATTGAAAGCGTCCTGAAGGAAGACCGTCGGTTTCCGCCACCGGAGGCCTTCGCTGCCGACGCTCACATCTCGAGCGAAGAACAGTACCAGCAGATGTGGCAACGGGCCAAGGACGACCCCGACGGGTTCTGGGGCGAGTTGGCTCGTGAGAACCTGGAGTGGTTCGAACCCTTCGATCAGGTTTCCGAAGGAGACATGCCCGACACGAAGTGGTTCACCGGCGGCAAGCTCAACGTCTCCTACAACTGCCTCGACCGACACCTCGACAACTGGCGCAAGAACAAGGCGGCGATCATCTGGGAGGGCGAACCGGGTGACACGCGGGTGCTCCGCTACCAGGACCTGCACCGTGAGGTCTGTCGTTTCGCCAACGTGCTGAAGCAGCTCGGGGTCGAATCCGGCGACCGCGTGACGCTCTACATGCCGATGATCCCCGAGCTGGCCATCGCGATGCTGGCCTGCACCCGCATCGGCGCGGTGCACTCGATCATCTTTGGAGGCTTCAGTGCCGAAGCGGTCGCGGATCGCAACAACGACGCCCAGGCCAAGCTGATCGTAACCGCCGATGCCGGCTGGCGACGCGGCAAGGAACTGCCGCTGAAGCAGGCGGTCGACAAGAGTCTCGACAAATCGCCCTCGGTCGAAAAAGTCGTCGTCGTGCGTCGAACCGGTTACGAGGTCGAGATGGTGCCCGACCGCGACTACTGGTGGCACGACCTGATGGAATCGGCATCGACCGAGTGCCCGGCGACCCCGCTCGATTCTGAGCACCCCCTGTTCATCCTCTACACCTCCGGCTCGACCGGTAAACCTAAGGGCGTACTGCACACCACCGCCGGCTACCTGCTCGGCACCACGATGACCTCACGCTGGGTCTTCGACCTCAAGGACGACGACACCTACTGGTGCACCGCCGACATCGGCTGGATCACCGGTCACAGCTATATCGTCTACGGTCCGCTCTCCAACGGAGCCACGACGCTGATGTACGAGGGGGCTCCCAACTGGCCCGACGAGGGTCGGTTCTGGAACATCGTCGAGAAGTACGGGGTCTCGATCTTCTATACCGCGCCCACCGCCATCCGCGCCTTCATCAAGTGGGGCGACGACTGGCCCGGCCAATCCGACCTCTCAAGCCTCAGACTGCTGGGCACCGTCGGGGAACCGATCAACCCCGAGGCCTGGATGTGGTACCACAAGGTGATCGGGGCCGAGAAGTGCCCGATCGTGGATACCTGGTGGCAGACCGAGACCGGCGGGATCATGATCAGCCCGCTTCCCGGCGTGACCACCACCAAGCCGGGCAGCTGCACGATGCCGTTGCCGGGAGTCGTCCCGGACATTGTGACCAAGGAGGGCGAGAGCCTGGGAGACAACCAGGGCGGGCTGCTGGTGCTCAAACAGCCCTGGCCCTCGATGCTCAGGACACTCTACGGCGACCACGACCGGTTCCTGGAAACCTACTTCAGTGAAGTCCCCGGATCGTACTTCTGCGGAGACGGGGCCCGTAAGGACGAAGACGGCTGCTACTGGATCATGGGCCGCGTTGACGACGTGCTCAATGTCGCGGGTCACCGCCTGAGCACGATGGAGATCGAGAGCGCATTGGTCTCGCATGCCCAGGTCGCCGAAGCCGCCGTCGTCGGGTTCCCTCACGAACTCAAGGGCGAGGGCATCTGCTGCTTCGTGACGATGATCGTCGAGGACACCTCGGAAGAACTCAAGGCCGAACTGATCTCGCATGTCCGCGAACAGATCGGGGCCATCGCCACACCCGACCAGATCCGCTTCGCCGCCGCGGTCCCCAAGACCCGCAGCGGGAAGATCATGAGACGGCTGCTCAGAGACATCGCGGCCGGACGCGAAGAGGTCGGAGACACGACCACGCTCGAGGACTATGGCGTGCTGGCCTCGCTCCGCGAGGAAGAGGAGTAGCGGCAAACGCCGCAGATCCAGGCTAACTCGAGTCGACCCACTCCTCACGCTCACGATCACAACCTCAAGTCGTATCCCCCTCGTGCCACGCCAGACTCTCAAACAGCTCTTTGACTACTCGGCGTTCCTGATCGCCGGCACGGTGATCGCCTTCGTCTGGGCGAATATCGACTCCGAGTCGTACAACTCGTTCGTCAACGCGCCGCTGTTGGCCGCCGGGGAAGAGGTCGAGACTGCTGGCGGGGAGGCCGGAAGGCATGCGGGGGAATCGCATGGCCCCAACACCGTCAAGGGGTTCATCAATCACATCCTGATGTGCTTCTTCTTCGCACTGGCGGCGAAGGAGATCTGGGAATCGCTGCTCCCCGGCGGACACCTCTCGTCACCTCGCAAGGCGGCGATGCCGCTGGTGGCCACCGCCGGAGGAATCCTCGGGCCGGCACTGCTCTATGTCGCCGGTTGTGTGGCTCTTGGTGAGTCCGAGTTGGTCCGCGGCTGGGCAATACCCTGTGCCACCGATATCGCTTTCAGCTTCCTGATCGCTCGCTATATCTTCGGAGCCGGGCACGCCGCTATCCCCTTCCTGCTGCTGGTCGCCGTCGCCGACGACGCCGTGGGCCTGATCATCCTGGCTACCGTGTACCCCGAATCGGGAGGCAACCTGTGGGGGTTCCTGGGCTGCCTGGTCGCGGCGGTGGGAATCGGCATGCTGCTGAACCGACTGGGAGTCAAGTCGTTCTGGCCCTACCTGCTGGTGCCGGGACTCATCAGCTGGTACGGGTTCCACATCGGTGGAGTCCACCCTGCACTCGCCTTGATCCCGGTGATCCCCACCATGCCCCACGCCAAGAAGGACATCGGGCTCTTCAGCGACGAGGAAGCAGACCGCAAGGACACGCTCAGTGCCTTCGAACACTGGTGGCAGAACCCGGTCGAACTGATCCTGGGAGCCTTCGGGCTGGTCAACGCCGGAGTGGCCCTGGGCAGCGTCGGGGCCGCGACCTGGCTGGTGCTGGGCGGGCTGCTGATCGGCAAACCGATCGGCATCACGCTGTTTGCATGGCTGGGCCACAAGTGCGGGCTGTCGATGCCCCAGGGCATGCAGGTCCGCGATGTCCTGGTCATCGGCACCGCCGCGGGAGTCGGCTTCACCGTGGCACTGTTCGTCACGGGCGTGGCCTTTCGGCACATGCCAGCGGCCAAGGATGCCGCCAGCATGGGAGCACTGGGCTCCTTTGCCGGCATGATCCTGACGGTGATCGTCGCCCGGCTGATGAAGGTCAAGAAGACCGGCGGCTGATCCGCCTCGCCGCGATCCAAGACACCAGGATCTCCAGTCGACACAAGCTCACGTCCCGCTTCATTGCGGCGGGTGATCTTCGTCGGGCAGGTCGCTGCCGGTGATCGAGCGATACAACGAACCGGCCAGGCTGCGCCAGACCACATCGGGCTCAACCACCAGGCACCCCCGCGACCGCGCCTCGGTCAAGGCCTCGGTGTCCTCACGGCCGGCGGCCACGTCGAGCACGTGCATCGGAGGCCTCAGGAAGGACGGGTTGAGTTGTCCTCGTCCGGGACCCAGCTCGAGGTCCGGATCGGCCAGCACCACGACATCGGCCAGCGTGTCATAGAGACTCTGTGACGGAATGAAGCGGGCGTCGCTGGCGGCGGCCAGTTGCCGAGCCGAAACGTCGTCTCGGCCACAGACGCTGACCAGTCCCTGCCGCCGCGAGGCTCCGAAGAGCATCGTCCGGGCCAGCGGGCCGGTACCGATCACCAGCACGTTCCGCCCCTGCAGCGGCCGCTCGCCACCACCCTCCAGAGTCGCCTCCAGGGCCAGCAACGCCGCCCGCCACAGGCACCCGTACCCCTTCCAGGTCCCCTCGGTGTGCATCAACAGGTCCACCGGTCCATCTTCTCCCAATGCCTGCTCACGACTCTCGGCCAATTCGCCCAGCCGCAGGTCCCCCGCCGACCGACCCACCACTCCGCCGACCTTCAACAACTCCAGCATCTGCTTCAAACGTCCGGTGTCCTGCCAAGCCAACGGCAGCCAGCGGACGTCGAGACCGTCGGCCTCGGCCGCCTGGTTGAACAGGCCGACCAGTTCCATGGTCCCGTCGTCGAACCCGTCGATTCCGATGAAGCGGGTCGTGGCACTGATCGAGCGCCAGCGGTGGATCTCGTCGAGATCACTCACCGTCGGTTGACCCTCGTAGGCCTCCATCCCACGCTCCAACGCCGCGTAGATCCACGGCGAACCGTACTTGCGACACAGCAGCGAGAAGGTCAACCCGCAGGGTCCCAGGCCCATGCCGACCACCGGCAGATCCCGCTTCTGGCTGACCGTCGACAGCAACGGCCAGGCGGCCTCGAGTGTCGGGGTCGGCCAGGTGAACTTGACCACGTCGGCGTCGGCCTCGCGAGCCGACTCGAACACCGAGTCGATCTCGCTGCGCGTCTTGCCCAGCGGCTCGTAGAGACTCGTGTAGGCGACCACCCGCCTGGTCTTGCCGTAGCGAGGCACCTTGCGGGCGATGTCCAGGTCGAGCTCGATCCACGCGGGCTCGGCCACGATCGCCTGCCGCAGCAACTGCAGCCGCTGGTCCTCGTCACCGGTCCACTGGCCTCCGTCCTGGGAACGTCGGCAGGTGATCAGGATCGGCTTCTCGACCGCATCGACCAGGTCGGCAATGTCGGGAGACTTGACCAGGTGGTCCAGGCACAGCTCGATCAGGTCTCCCTGGCGGGATGCGTTCAGCAGGTCGGCCTTGGCCAATCGACGAGACTGGGGGGTCACCGAAATGCAGATCATCGTTTCGATCTCCCCGGCCGACGGGGTCCCATCGGGCCGTTTCCCGCGATCGTCAGTCGGCGACGCTCTGCTTCAGGATCTTGTCGTAGACTTCTCGGGCCTTGTCGTAGGCCGCAGAAGCCGCCGGCTGGTCGGCGTCCCGGATCCGACCCTTCTTCTGGTTCCAGCAGACATCCACCGCCTCGCGGCACCAGCGGGCACTGCGGCGACTCGCACGGATCGGCTGATCACCCACCTCGACAAACACCGGGTTGGTGTGCACCGACGGGAAGATCCGCACCGCCACCCAACTCGAATGCTCGAGCGGAATGTCGAACTTCAGCGACCGCGTCTTTCCGTCGGCTTCGATCTCCTGCCGTGCCACCGGGTACCCGTTCACGATCACCTCCACCGGCACCCGCCGGCTCTTCTGCAGCCTCGAACGCTCGATGTGCCAGTAGGGCTTCTGGTCGAGCCGGCGACCGCGGATCGCCTCGGTCGCGGCGGTCGGGTTCGGCTCGAGCCGAGCCGCCACATCGAACCGCACCTTGACCTTGCCGGGCTTGCGGAGATCGAGCTGGCTGATCGCCTTGCCCGATCCCGGCTCGCCAACCGCCACGTCATCGACTCGGAAGTCGAGGATATGCGAGCGGCCGTCGCCACAGTAACTGCGGCCGTTCTTGACCCCTTCGATCCAGCTGTCGAACGTCAGAGGCTGGTCCTTGTCGAGCTTCACGTAGATGCGGCCCAGGCCCACCTTGTCGCCATAGATGCACGGGAAATCGGTCTCGCCGCTGATCCGCGAACGGAACCCGCAGTTGAGCGTGTGGTACCAGATGTTCAACTCCCAGACACTGGGAGTATCTACCGCGGAGATGAAGTGACACACGTCGTGAACCACGGTCACGATGAACTCGTTGGCACCGATCCCGTCAAAGGGAGGCATCGCGTAGTCGGGCAACGTGTCCGCGGCGCGGCCCTTCCAACCGGTCGGCACCCGGCGGTAGTTGACGAACTTCCGCTTGCCGTCGGCCGTGTAGTCGGGCAATGCCAGCCCCCAGCCGCTGTGGCTGTATCCGACCACGCCCCCCTGCTTTTTGCCCCATTCGAGCACCGGCAGAGTCCAGCTCGGCCACTCCTCGATCAGCTTCGCGCCCGGGTAGTCGTCCTCGGAAAGCCGCAGCAGGCACAGGTGGCCGGCGTGTGAACTGGGGAACCCGCTGACCTCGACGTCGTATCGCATCAGGTTCTGCGGCCGCGACAGCGCCGAGGTACGACCCTCGAAGTACTGCTTCTGAGAGTACCAGCACGGACCCCACGAGAGCACGCAGCCGACGTTGAGATCCTCGCCGAGAATGTGACGCATCATGTCTGCGGGGGTCACGCCCTCCGTCGGACTGTCGTAATGAGCACACCCGGCGGCGTGGACGTGGTGGTCCCCGGAAAACCAGTTGCGGGTGGCCGGGTGAGTCCAGCGGGTGAGTTGGAAGTTGGCCTTGTGAGAGACCACTCCGGCGGGCACCACCAGCTTGCCGACCTGGGTCACGTATTCGGGACCTCGCGACACCTCGACACTGTATTCACCGGCCGGCAAATGAATGCTCTCACCATCAGCCCGGTAGATCTGGTTGTGGAAGAAGAAATCCGGTGCCAGCCGACGGGCGGGGTTCGGATAGATGCGGCCCTGGGTGTCTCGAATCACGAACGCCGCCATCGTCGGTGAGCCGTCGATGTCGCGGACCCCCAGCGAGACCTCGACCGCCGGCACACACTCGAACAGCACAGCCACCTCGCTGCGGAACCCCAGGTCCTGGGTCCCCTGCCCGACGTGGAACGACAACTTCGCCTCGCGGCGTCCGACGTCGCGGCTGAACAGCTGCAGGATGCGGTATTCGAGTTCGAGTCCCGAGAGGGTAGGTTTCAGAGGCTGTCGCTTGAACAGAGCGATGTCCAGGAACCTCTGGCCCACGTCGGCCAACCGAACCAGCTTGGCCTTGCTCGAGGGCCGCTGTCGGGATCCTCGGCCCCGCATGTACACCGGCAACGCCTGGGGACTGTCGGCCGTCAGGCCCGCCGTGACACCCGCCTCGTTGTGCACCTTGACCAGGAACGTCCGCCAACCCTGCTGGATCAGCTCCCGCTTGGCCGACCCCTCGGCCACCTTCACCCGGCTCTCGGCATTGATGTGCACGCCGACCAGGCAATGCCGGTCCAGAACCTTCTGGATCCTCCTGATCGCTACACCCGCCTTGGGATTGACATACGCCTTCTTCAAGGTCGCCAGGTCGGCTTCGGGCAACGGCGTGCCGGCATACTGCAAGGCCTCGACCAGTCGCTTCGTCGCCGCCACCAGGGGCTGACGCTCGACCGAAAGCACCTCGGGCAACGTCCCGGCCCGAGCCGTCGCGGGGACCCCCAGCACGACCGCGAGAACCAGACAGCTGGCGACACGGGCCGGCCGAAGCCATCTCGACGAGAGGCGGGGGCATGAGTCGACGTGGTGCGAGAGCATCATGGTTGCAGTCTCCTGGGAGGCACAACGCGGCGAAGCGGCACTCATTGTGCGACTCTCCCCGGACGACCGCAAGCACCACCGCGGCAAACACCAAGCAGCAGCTCTCCGCGGTCGCCTCAGTCGATCGTCCCAGTGGCAGCGGACCCACCGGAAGGAGACTCGATCAGCCTGAGCACTTGCACCGGCTGGACCGCCAACTCGGTGTCGAGTGTGCGGATGTCCTTGCTCTGCGGAAGCCGGATGACCGAGCCGTCGGAGAGAACATCGAGGTTGGTCAGCACGATCAACTCGTCGTCCTCGAGGACACCCGCGTCAACCAGGGCCATTGTCTGCAGAGTGGTCATCTTCCTCTGTTGCCCGTCGACCAGGATGCGACGCTCGATCCTCCGCGTCTCGGCCGCCGGCTCACCCTCGACACCCGACTCGATCACCTCCGGCGTCCCGCCGACCACCCACACGAACTGTCGACCCTGCTTGTCGACGGAGATCGCATCACGAGGGATCACGATGGCCTGCTCGAGCCGCTCGCCGAAAATCCTCGCCTGCACGAATGTCCCGGGCACCAGCGGCCGTGACTGCTTGAGATTCTCGACGATCACGAAGGCCAGCCCCGTGCGAGTCCGCTCGTTGACCTCCGGAGCCAACCGCATCACGCGGCCGTGCCACGCCGCGGCCGCCGCCTCCTCGGTCGCCAACTCCACCAGCGGCCCCGCACCCGACTCCAGCAACGCCCTCACCCGCTCGTAGTCACTCGCCGTCAACGACACGGGGATCTCGATCCGGCTGTCATCGACCAGCCGGACCAGGGCGTCGCCTGGCCGCACGTACTGACCCTGCTCGACATGCACCTCGCCCAGCACGCCGCTGAACGGAGCCTCCACGGTGGCGTGATCGAGTTCGAGCTGTGCCAGGGCCAGGTCCGACCGGTGGACCTCCTGCCGCTTCAGCAACGTCTGCTCATCCAATGGCAACAGCCGCTTGCGGTTCTCGAGCGAAATCACCTGGTCATCGTACTTCCGCAACTCCAACGTCACCTTCGTCACGTCGCTGTCGGTGGCAACACCCTTGGCCTTCAGGCCGCGGACCCGCTCGTACTCCTTGCGGTACTCGCCGAGATCCGCGCGAGCCTTCTGCAACAGGACCAGGTTGTTCCTGGCATCCTGGGCATGACGAGCCAACTCGGCCGTGTCCGCATCCAGACGCCGCCTGGCCTGGGTCACCTTCTGCTGAAACGCCTGGGGATCAATCTCCAGCAGCACCACCGGTTTCGCCTCGGACTGCTGAGGCGGAATCCTCAGGCCGACTCGTAACTGGGGATGCACCGAAACGATTTCGCCGGCAACCTGGGCTGCCAATACGACCTGGTGATCGCTGCGAGCAGTCCCGAACGCCGTCATGATCTGCTGCAGCGGCTGAGCCTGTACGCGGTAGAGGTCGACCTGGTAGACCCGAATCTGCTCCTTCCGGATCGGAGGCTTGCTCTTGAGAGACGCCAGAAAGGCGAACCCCGAGAAGCTGCCCACCAGCAGCATGCCGCTGACGCCGACCGAAACGATCGTGCGGCGAATCCAGGAGGAAGACAGTCCAGGCATGGTCGCTCCAGGGCGGTGACACCCTCACCCTGGCCTCAATCCGGTCGCGGTCGATCTCCGGCACAGACGCTCACGGGTCCGACAACCCGATCCGCCAACCTGCTACGATAGGCGACCGAGCCAACCGTGGCCCGATCCTCAACGTTGTATAAAGATTGTAGAGACTGCCGATACCTCGTGGCGAGACCCCGACACGCTCGCGGGACCGCCCTCGGTGGAAAACCCGTGGCCCCAACCACCCGCATCCTCTCGCGCGAAGAACAATTCGCCTTCACTCGCGACGGCTTCCTCGTCGTCGGTGGCCTGGCCTCACCCAAGACGTGTGCCGGGTTGCTCGAGGTGATCGAGAGTGAACTCCGCGATCACCGGGGGGCGATCGAGTACGAGGCGGACCTGGGCTACGAGGGAGCCCCGTCGAGTCGCCAGTCGGCCGGAGGCAAGACGATCAGACGACTGAGACAGGCCTGCGATCGACACCCCCTGTTCGCCAGCTGGGCCGCCGACCCCCGACTGCTGGGGTGCCTGGCTCAACTGCTCGGACCCGAACTCGTGCTCCCGCTGGCACATCACAACTGCGTGATGACCAAGCAACCGCAGTTCTCCAGCCGCACCGCCTGGCACCAGGACTTCCGCTACTGGTCGTTCCAGCGACCCGAGCTGATCAGCGCCTGGCTGGCACTGGGTCCGGAAACCGCCGACAACGGGGCCCTGGAAATTGTCCCCGGCAGCCACGCGCTGAAGCTCGACTCCGACCGATTCGATCAGCAGGCGTTCTTCCGCAACGACCTGCCCGAGAACCGGGAACTGCTCGAGAACCGCCGGATGGTCACGCTCGAACCCGGCGACGTGCTGCTGTTTCACTGCCTGGCCCTGCACGCGGCCGGGCCCAATCGGACCGACGACACCAAGTACTCCGTCGTGTTCACCTACCGGCCCGAAGACAACCCCCCCTCGCCAGGGTCCCGCTCGGCCTCCGGCGGAGAACTCTCCGAGTTTCCCTCCTCGGCCGCTTCAACCGAATCACCCGAAGCGACCGACGCGACCGAAACGCCCGAAGACCGATCCTGAAGGGCTCGCCGACTCAGAGGTCCCAGCCGGCCCTGGTACAGCAGGATCAACCACGCCGGCACCAGGATCGGCATCACGATCATCGTGTCCAGCAAGACGCCAAACGCCAGAGCGAATCCCAACTGCTGCATACCGACCAGTGAACCGGCCAGCAGAGACGAAAACGTGCCGGCCATGATTATGCCGCAGCCGGCGATGACGCTGCCGGTCTTCTTCAACGCCTCCAGCACACCCCCCACCAACCCGTGCTCGGCCTGCTCCTCCTCGATCCGAGTCATCAGGAAGATGTTGTAGTCCTCCCCGACGGCAATCAGGATCGTGAACAGGAACATCGGCACCTTCCAGTCCAGGCCCCCGAACTCCTCGGGACTGCCCACCACGTACTCGAACACGACAAATGTCACGCCCAACGCAGCGAAATAACTGAAGAAGACCCCCACGATCAGGTACAGCGAAATGCCCGGCCGCCGCAACAGCACCAGCAGGATCGCGTAGACGCCGCAGAGGACCAGCACGTCGATCCGCACCTGGTCCGAATCGGTCACGTCCTTCAAGTCGCGGATGCTGGCCGTCGAGCCGATCGAGAGCAACTTCGTGCGACGGCCCAGCAGATCCGCTGCTGCCTCCCCTGCTGCCTCCCCTGCTGCCTCTGCAGCTTCCTCAACGCCGTCCTCCCCCTCATCCCCCTC